>Ga0307515_10004212_pt1 | contig 29936 bp, 21 predicted proteins | sample 17_EM_MG_FD_194513 | JGI IMG/M metagenome (GOLD analysis project Ga0307515, IMG submission 194513) | Populus trichocarpa ectomycorrhiza microbial communities from riparian zone in the Pacific Northwest, United States - 17_EM | ecosystem: Host-associated > Plants > Roots > Unclassified | place... | reverse complement strand
ATCCTGTACCCACCCTCCCCCTTTTTGACGCTCCTCCGCTCAGAGAGCACTCCTCAATCCCCATCGGTGCTCCTCTGCCTGGATTGGCACTCCATCAATTCATTGCTCACTCCTGACCCCCCCCCCTTTTCGCTGCTCCTCCCCAAGTTTGGACGCTTCTCAATCCCCATCGGCGCTCCGCAGCATGGATTTGGCACTCTTCATTTCCATTCCGTGCTCCTGCAACACAGCACTTCCCATCTGGCGCTCCTCTTGTCCCTGGTAGCTGGTTACCTTTTTCATCCGACTATATCATATTGCCTTTCAAACCCCACTTTAGATTTGCAGCTAGCAAACATCTCATTACACCTCTATTATATATCACAAATTGAGCCAAACGACATTGGGATCCAATTTCAGCCACTTGCCAGGTACCAATAATCAGCAAATGCAAGCAGCACCTCCAGCTTCTTTGCGCCGTTGATGAATTGTGTGTTCCTGCGTTCGTTGGCCCTGATAGGATGGGAGAAGTATTGGATAACATTGACACCACGTTTGATTGATATCATTCGACTGTGTAGTTGGGTTATTGTTTCGGTGCACATGTGTTTATGTTCGAATCACTTGCCTTTTCCTTTGGTACTACAATGTAGCGAGGCGACAAATACAGTGTTGAAGAAGATGATAGCTAGTATGATTGAGAATTGATAATGAACAATGATCCATGCATCATATTCGCCGTTGACGGAAATCGATTGCTTGTGGACATCCAGAGAGTCTCAGACAATGCCTGCTGTCCTCCCAATGGATATCTATACGAATCCAGGCATCTCTCAGAGGTTGTTTGTCATTTCCACATTGGTTCAGCGACACTTCCAGGTGCACACAATGTTCTCTCCGGTGCTCCGACGTGTTCCCAAACCTATCACAATCACTCCCAGTTACACCTGTACCAGTCATCAGAGATCCCAGTTACTCTGAAGGCCGGCCGGAAAGCCCTCCTAGGGTCTGATACTCTCCTGAAATCGAAGCTTCTAAGTTTACACTCCCCATCCTCTCAGACACTCCTGGAGTCTTCCAGAGACTAAGATACATTTTCCTGATGTACGGTCAAGTGGGCATCATATGCGGATCAGAAGGTTCAAAGTGAGGCTAATCTAACCTCAACCTGTGGGATTGATTCCAAGTCGTACCTCTTCTAGATTGCCAAGTTGTTTTCTACTAAGGCCCATGGGGGAGTAAGCTCGGTGGACTTGTGGAGGAAGTTGGCCTCGGCCAGGTGCACTTAGGATCACGGGCAGGATTTGGATTTTTGAATTTCCTTTGTTTCAGATTGTGTATTTGGATTTACACTGTAAGCTTGGATTTTCTTTGGATTTGGATTTAATGGGATTTGAAACTCGGAGGAGGATCTTAGGCTTTGTTTGTTTGGTTTTGTTTGTCTCGAAAGCCTTGGGCCAAAGGGGGAGTGTTGACTAGGGATTTGGGCCGGTGGCTTCTCTAGTGTTTGGTGCTGGCGGGCTCGGGCAAGAGGCCGGTGGCTTACCGTCCCCATTGGCCGAGCCTGTCCCCATCAGTCTCGCCTGCCCCCATGGCAAGGAGGAGGGCCCGGCACTGGTACTCGGCATTGGGCTCCAGCTTTGGCAGTCAGCATTGGGTTTTCCTTCTCTCTCTTCCATATATCAGTCCATAGTTTTCCTTCTCTTTGGATCGATAGACAATTGAGCTTCTTCATCCTTTCTCTTTTGCTTTCAACATGGTACAATGACAGTGGAGACATACAGTAAATTGGTCGATTGTGCTAGCTCCATCTCATTAACCTCCATGGTCATTGTGAAGGTCCCTATGGAGATAATTTTGTTCATTGTTGTTGAGATCATTGTCAAGGTCATTGTCGGGGTCATAGCGGTGGTCGTAGTTCCGATTTTGGTTAACGTCAGAGTCGAGGTCATTGTCAAGTTCAGAGTGGGGGTCATTTCCAAGGTCATTATGGAGATCATTATATTATTTATTGTTGAGAGGAATGTCTGGATTGTTGTCAAGGTAATTGTCGAGGCAATTCAGAAGGTCGTTTTCCAGGTCATTGTCAAGCTCATTGTGGAGATCATTGTCAAGGTCATTGCCCATGTGATTGTGGAGGGCAGTGTTGAGGTCAATGTCAAGGCCGTTGTCAAGGCAATTAGCAAGGTAATTGTCTTGGTCATTGTCTTGGTCATTTTTGAGGTTATTGTTGGGGTAATTGTTGAGTTTCTTCTCGAGGTTATTGTTGAGGATACTGTGGAGGATATTTTTGAGGGTATTGTGGAGGTTATTGTTGAAGTTATTTTTGAGGGTATTGTTGAGGTTATTGTTGTAGTAATTGGTGCGGATAGTGTCCAGGTCATTGTCAAGGTCATTGTCAATGTCATTGTTGAGGTTATTTATCAGTAAAATGTATTATTGTCTCTCAGAGCCTCTGGGAGTGTTTGGAAGTTGTCAGACCAGAATCCCAGGGAGTTAAAATTCCAGTGTAGACTGGATCAATGCAGTGGCCTTCAGGTGCCACTGGGAGCGCTGCCGTAACACATGTGAGGATATTGGAGGTCTGGTGACAACAAGGGGAGCAGCTGGGAGCGCCAGTGACATGCCAGGGAGCACTGGGGAAAAGCTTGGGAGTGCCGGTGACAGGTCTGGAAGTTCTCCGAATTGCTGTTGAGCAGTCTGGGAGTATCACATCGTATTTGGGAGCGCTGCTCATGCACCTGGAAATCATAACTACAACTTATCATTCAACAATTTTCAATTCTCATGTAGTCAGTTCATACTCTCATCTATGTACCTAAGTATCTGTGTATCTATATAGCTATCCATCTACACACGGCTTATCTGGACTGGCTTTAGGCAGTTGCTGGAGAGCAAATGGAGGTGTGCCTGAAGATGACGATCAAATGAACTTAAGGATGTAGTTTGCGGACTTGATCGAGCGATTTAGGATATGTACATGGAGGCAGTAATTGGGCGAAGTTGGGGAGAACACTTGGTGACCATAATCATGCCAACTTTTGAAGTCATGATGGAATGAGGTTGGAAATATACTGGGAAGCAATGATTGCTCCATTTTGGACACCATGATCAAGCTACATTGAAGATTCATTTGGAGGCCATGAAGGCGCAAATATGCAGACCGTAATCGAGCAGTATTGGAGATGGACTTGGGGGCTGTGATCCAGTGAGTTTTGACATGCAGTCCGAGGCCATCAAGAAGCGAGGTTCGGGATGCAATAGGAAGTCATGATCAACCGGGATGGGACGAAAACCTGAGGGGGGACAATTTCCATGCAGCATAATTTGGGATGTTTCAGTTGCTGAGACTCCATTCATCCGGTAGTTAAGTCACACACATTGGAATGTGACACAGTGAATTGACCTCTGCGCTCCTATGGAGAGCCAGTTGGTGGTGGTCGATCTTGTAGGGAGGCACACTGGAAGCAGCAGCTACATGTAGAGCTCATCATGTAATGGTGAGATTGCAGAGAAGACAGAGAATGATGGATGGGTGCTGTATGGAGTGTATGCTGTACTCGGTGTATGCTGTACTCGGTGTATTCTGTACTCAGGGTATGCTGTACTCGGTGAATAATGTACTTGGTGTATGCTGGACTCGGTGTCAACTCATCATCATTACATGGAGAGATTGAGAAGAATTGGTTAATGTTGGGTTCTGGCGATGATAGTAGAGTTGTGGATGAGAAGGAGAGATACCGGAAGAAGAGGTGAACAATATGGAGGATAAGCGCAGATATGCAAAATGATGCATACAACTTCCGTGATTGGATTTGAATGGCACTCTATCGTAGTACATACCTGCCGGATGGAGCATCCAACCGGCCATATCGGGAATGGTACATTGAGTTGCAGACGACATTGCCGTTTGTCGCAGTCACTCATGATGATATCACACATCTCGTCTCGTCTCTCTGTTTCTTGTCCTCCACCCAACCATCACCTAAGAACACAATGTTAAGTCAACCCTCTCTATCTCTGTATGCCATGATTATGAGTTCAAACCAAGCACAGCATACACCAGGTACTACATACATGAAGTAGTGCATCATCCCACAATCGCCTGTCTGCCGCTTCCAGCCAGTCTCCCATCCCTCATCTCTCATCTCTCATCTCTCATCTCTTATCTCTCATATCTCATCTCTCATCTCTCAGCTCTCATCCCATAACTCATCTCTCATTTCTCAACGGACCTTGTTCTACCTAGCTCTCTACATTCCCACATGTACAAGCTAACCAATGACTAAAGTCTCAGTTCCCGTTACAGCTACCTTGTGACGGACCCCCTCCAGATGGTCCACTTCCAAGTACTCCTCCAATCTGGATCGCTCATGGTCCCCAAGTTGATCCCAATCCTGGCTTGATCATGGCCTTATGGTGCATCTCTATGTTAACTTGATGTTGGCCTCCAAGTTCACATGATCAGGGCCTCCAAGGGTATCTACTAACTTGCCCAATCACGCCCCAGGACTGCATCTCTAAGTTCACTCAATCATGGCCTCCAAATCCATCTCAAAACTCATACAATTACATTCTGTGAGTATGCATGATCAAGGCATCCGGAGTGCCTCTCCCAACTCACTCGATCAAATACAACATTTGCATCCATCACTTTACCCAACTTCAGGCTGGAAGTACATCTTGAAACCAGCTTTCTCATGGCCTCCAAGTTCATCCCAATGTTCACATGATCATGGTGTGGTGAAGGGGCGGAGCTAGATCACAAAGAGCTCATCACGAACACTCTGCCGCGCCTCTGCCAAAATCCAAAAGGTTTTCATGAAAACGAGTGGTTCTGGCTCATTGAGCGCAAGTAGAATGTGAGAGGATCGGATTGGGTACCTAGCTGTGAGGAACCACACAAATTGCGTTGATCTGTGAAAGCTTGACAAGAGTGAGTGGGAACCAATAGCTGGGAAATGTACAGTGCATACGTCATTGTATGAAAAGATATTGTATGTCTACCCTGCCACCTCCCAAATACATACTCTCCATCGCTCAGTCCGTCCCAGGTATCTCAGAATCTGAGTATGCCGCTGACAGGTTTCCCCCATCCACACTGAATGGGAGGTGTAGTGAGAGATGGATGTTGCAGCCACATCAGCGTCAATGTCCAACTCTAAGATCTCTCATTTGGCGTCTCCAGGTGCTCGTCTGATTACACTCAAATGCTGTCTGCAGTTAGATTCACTGTATGTGTATACATAGAGAGATTTTGATACATAATATATGTCATATGATGATGTGGCAAATCTGCAATGCTAACAAAGACAAATATGATAGACGAAATGCCTGGTGGTTATGGAACACAAACAACCACTGCCGTGTGAATATGGCACCGCGTATCCCGCAGAGCTGCACATGGTTCTCAGCTTCTCTCGATGTCTCCCACAGTGCTGCGCAGATGCCTCAGCTGCTCCAAAATTTGACCATTCTATAAGTCAAATTTTGTAGCATCCTGAATGCACCTCCATATCTACAGGTGCTTGCAGGAGCACCTGAGCCTGCTCTTGCAGAGTCTGTGAGCACTTTGCTTAGCTCTAGTGGGGTCTGGGACATCTGGAAGTACTTCAGAGCACTGGTGAGGCTGACCGGAGTGTCTGCAAGGATTGGGCATGGCTGTCAGACAACTTTACTGTTTTCTAATATTGACGAGGTCATTGTCAAAGTCATTGTTGAGGTTATAGCAGATGTTGTAGTCCAGGTCATGGTCAAAGAAAGAGTTGAAATCAGAGTCAAGTTCACTGTCGTAGTCTTTGTCATAGTCATTGTTGATGGCATTGTCGAAGCATTGGTCAAGGTGATTGTCGGCATTCTAGTCGAGGTAATCATCAAGGACATATTCATGGGCATAGTCGATGTCACAGTGTAAATCAATATTGAGGTCGGACTTGAGGTTACAGTCAAGGTCATTGTTGAGGTCATGGTGTTGGTAGTAGTTGAGATTATAGTTGAAGTCATTGTCTGGGTCAGACTAGCAGTTATAGCAGGAGCCATACTCAAGGTCATAATAAATAGAATAGTCAAGGTTATAGTCAAGGTCAATGTAGAGGTTATTGTAAAGAATCTTGTGGAGATTACTGTAAAGGTTTGGTTGAGTATGTGGTCGAAGTTATTGTTAAGGTCATTGTCGAGGGCATAGTCAAGGTCAATGAATTGTTCATTGTTCAGCTTGTCCATGAGGTTGAAAACAAATTTAACATCACCTTTTATCGTAGCCTTTGATAGGAACATTTGGGGAGTGGTATCAGCTGCCAGTTCCACTGCCTGTAGAGTGTTATCATGCTCATGGTTTACAGTGATGTGCAATTGAATTCTGGCAGACTGCTTTGGAGGCATTTTGTGTTTAATCAGACCCAATGTTTTGGTGGTGAGAAGTCCAAAGGGGGATATCATATAAGCCCATAAGTGAGACATACTGAAAGGTTTCGGGACCAATCCTAGTAATAGACAGTATGTCTCTCGATGGCACTGTATGAGACGGTGTGAGAATATATGATTGCACACCTGGATATGATAGTATCATAGAGTTTTCAATAGGAAAATTAATTGCTTGCAATTTTAGAGAGATTGGAAGTAGTCTACATCAAGTTGTGCTTACCCGGCCCTTAATATTCTTTGTCCCTTTGGCCACAAATCTATCCTTGACTGCTTTTACACTCCTCCCCATGTTTTCAGTACATCTGAATCACAATAATCAGGAATTCTGCATTTTCCTATATTAGAATGATGTTTATGTCAGGAAAATCAAATTGTAAAAGATAAAGGGAGTGTTGAAACTTATCTTCTACCTACTGCGTATGGAAAGTTTGCAATACAGACCCTATCCAATAGACTGCACTGAGGTGTTGATATCAAGTGAATACTCACTGCACAAATAGTTTTGATCAGCTTAAATGATGTCACTGCTTGAATACAGTTGAAATAGTTACAATTGGAATGTATTTCAGTTTAAACAATTAAAGCCTAATAAAAATCTTCTTTACTCATCTGTATCTATATCAAAAACTCAATTTACATCAATGCAATTCCACTGCAACTAGTGTTAGCAACGGTTCCGGACAGTCACTTCGGTTCCGGGTCCGGGTCCAAACCAAACCGTTGCCAAATTGGCGGTCCGGGTTGTCCATAAACACTAACCGTCAACTCGGGTACAGTTCAATGGTAAACTCCCAACCCGTCTGAATTGGGAGGGTTGTCACCCAGTCGCCCAGCATGTCTATCCATTGATTCAATCACGGCTCTTGTTTTTGGAGTAACTTAATAGTATCTTATCAAAATCACGTTTTCAACAACCAAGGATATGTCATATCATGCTTTGCAGCTTGCAATATCGAGTAATTTGGAAACGGTGTTTTACCATTGTTCAATTATATGTTTGCCTATAAGGGCAGTCAATAATTCCGTGATCAACTCAAAGATCAGCGTGATGCCTTGATTATCGAATATGCAACAACTAAAACTGTTGACGTTCCGTTGACGCTGATTTTCAGGATGCGGCAGCGAGCATGTCGCTGTTGTTTTTGCCTGTAAAGGCTGCCAATATTCGATGAATGGATGTCTGCAACCAATCGGAACATAAATTACCCAAAATGCGACGCTAAAAATTGGTGACACTCCGTTGACGCTCATTCTCATGATGCGGCAGCGTGCATGTTGCTGTTGTTTTTCTCAGTGAAGGCAGCCAATATCTGATAAATCGATGTCTGCAACCAATTGGAACATAAATAATGCAACATGCCAAGCTAAAAATCGTTGACACTCCGTTGACGCTCCTTCTTGGGAAGGGGCTATGACCGTGTTGCTGTCTGTTCTGCCTATGAATGCTGCCAATACATTGGTTATGCATAACAGCGACCAAATCACTGTGTAACTACCGTACATACAAAACCACAGATCGTTGACGCTCCATTGATGCTCATTCTCACAATAGGGCTGTGACCGTGTTGCTGTGTTTTTTGCCTACAAAATCTGGCAATACATCAGTTATGCATAATAGCAACCAAATTACTGTATAATTACCGTACTTACAACACCACAAATCGTTGAAGCTCCATTGACGTTCATTCTCAGAAGGGGACAGTCACTGTGTTGCTGCGTATTTTGCCTATACAGACAGCCAATACATCGGTTATGCATAACAGCGACCAAATCACTGTAACTACCATCCTTACAAAACCACAAATCGTTTATGCTCTGTTGACGCTCATTCTCAGCCTGGGGCAGTGACTGAGTTGCGGCATCTTTTGCCTATAAAAGCTGGCAATACATCAGTTATGCATGACAGTGACCAAATCACTGTGTAATTACCATACTTGCAAAACCACAAATCGTTGAAGCTCTGTTGACGCTCATTTTCAGAATGGGACAGTGACTGTGTTGCCGTCACTGTTGCCTATAAGGACTGCCAATAAATCGGGTATGCATAACAGTGACCAAACCACTGTGTAACTACTGTCTTTACAAAACCACAAATCGTTGACGCTCCGTTGACGCTCATTCTCAGAATGGGGCAGTGACTGAGTTGCTGTATCTTTTGCCTATAATAGCTGACAATACATCAGTTAAGCAAAACAGTGACCAAATCACTGTGTAATTACCATACTTACAAAACCACAAATCGTTGACGCTCTGTTGACCCTCTTTTTCAGAATGGGACAGTGACCGTGTTGCCGTCACTTTTGCCTATAAGGACTGCCAATACTTCGGTTATGCATAACAGCGACCAAATCACTGTGTAACTGCCGTCCTTACACAACCACAAATCGTTGACGCTCCGTTGACGCTCATTCCCAGAATGAGGCGCTGACTCAGTTGCTGTGTCTCTTGCCTATATAAGCTGGCAATACATCGGTTATGCATTACAGTGACCAAATCACTGTGTAATTACCATACTTACAAAACCACAGATCATTGATGCTCTGTTGACGCTCATTTTCAGAATGGGACGGTGACCGTGTTGCTATCACTTTTCCCTATAACGACTGCCAATGACTTGGTTATGCATAACAGCGACCAAATCACTGTGTAACTACCGTACTTACAAAACCACAAGTCATGGATGCTCCGTTGACGCCCATTCTCAGAATGGGGCGGTGACCGTGTTGCTATCTTGTTCGCACATGCAAGCAGCCAATACATCGGTAATGAATAACGTCGACCAAATCACTGTGTAATTACCGTACTTACATAACCACAAATCATTGACGCTTCGTGGATGCTCATTTTAACGTATCGTCCATTCAACATCTGCTGCCAGCGATAATTGTTTTCATTATGTTGTGAACTTCTTGGTAGTCTTTCTCACAGATTGAGACTTGGCCCTATGGGAAAGCTGAGCGCAGTAACATTTTTGCACTGTTCGTTCTCACACGACTAAAATTTATGTATCTTGTCAAACCGTTCATTGCGCCTGCTATACCTCTGTTTATCAGCCGGTATTCACAAGCTACTGCTCACCATTCACCCATTAAATATCTCTAACTAAAACTGTCGGTCAAGATACATACAGAAGCTGGTGAAACATTGATGCATTCTGTGCTGCTGTTTCATTACTCCCTTATTACTCCTCATTTCGATTTCATTGACCGTCATCAACCCCTTTTCAGCCTGTCTCTGTGACTTCCGTCTAGGCTGAATCAATCCGGGAACATTCGGCGCGGCGCTCTCATCCCCCTGCTCTTGGCATTACGGATCCTCGATGCAATTGTCTTGCACTACATCAGATTCACAGTCCGCAGCAAAATCGTCTTCGTTGTCATTTGGATTATGTAAGTCCCCATTCCAGTTAAGCCAATCTTCAGAGTCCAAAATGCATTCAAGTGCGATGTCCTTGTCACTTTCGACTGGATGACGGTTGATTCTTCGAATTCGGTAGACATCTCATTCTTGAGTTTGTCCTCCAGTGAGGTCCTTTGCAGACCAAGGTGGTGGCAAAGGAGACCTTTCTGACAATTTGAATGCAGCCGCTCCATCATGTTGAAAGAGTGACCCAATGCTTTGACAATCTCTTCCATGTCTGAAATGTATCCCACTGCGGTTATCTGCATGTTTTGAGCGCGAGATTCCTTCTGGGCAGCACATTGGTTTTGGCTGCCCTGCCACATCTCTAAAATGTCATGAACCTTGGCCATTCTGTGCAATTTCATTTCTTCCGCTTCTTTTTTCTTTTCTGAGTTGTTTTCTGTGTTCATTGTATCCAATTCTGGGTCAGCGCCTGCCAAAATCCCATTCTTGGCTCGAGGGAACTGCCTTGCAACGACTTGTTTGCGAACGGTCCCACCTGTGGTTTTCAACTGCCTCCAGCCGATAACATCTCGGCCAAGGGAAAAACTGGCCTCCACCCTGACACCACGTGGTATGATAGAGAAGATTTCGCGCGCCTCATTGGAAACATCGGAGTACTTTGAGTTCGTTTCCTTCTGTTGACGCCACCAGTCGGTTATGTCCGGTAACCAAAATGTACTGCGAATCTCCATTGGGTTGGAGTGGTAATGATGGAGATTTGGATTAATTTGCCCCCAGTTGCTTGTTGCTTCAGGCGGTGAATTCGAATAGAGCCTGGCGGCGGTCACTAGACATGCTGCGTGATCGCTTGGTTTGGGTGTCATCCCAGCCACATTGTTAGGTATTAAGTATCCTTCATCATCGCTTGACAAATCATATGGATCAATGGATGATTGACAGGATCCTGAAGCCATTGTGGAGAGGATGAGATTGCTGAGCGGTAAGCTTTCGTGCTTATTGACCGGCACACGTCGATGATTGGCACAGTATTTATTCTCCACGTACTTCAGAAAGGCATCTTGGTATTGGGTAGTATAGGAAGTCTTGTCCTCAGGATTAATATCCATTCCTATGTCCCACTTTATAAATGATTGCAACTTCCGAAAAGGATCGAGGATATGTGCAGAAATGAGCAGCATGCCCGTCGTTAGAGTCACTTCGGTGTAGTATTTGGAGAGCTTCTGTCGAGCTAACTTCACTGCGAGGAACAAGCGTTCCATCCATGGAATCTTCTTTTTGGCCAAAGTTCGCATCACGCCATCCATGTGCTCGAACATGTCGCTGTACATTGTGATCATGTGATGCAATGTTACAGTATGCCTCTTTGACATCCACAGGGTCCAATATCGAAATTCCCTCAATACTTCCATGACATACTTCACAATGGTCCACTCATTTTGAGTTGTGAAAGGTGGCCGGTCATCAGTGAATTGTGGATGGTGGCGCCACTAGGGTGTGAATTGCCGTAATCAGTCGGCGCGCTTGAGCAACTCCTGTGTTTAGTTCCACAGTGGCTTCATATCCGGAATCAGTAGTACCGCGATAGGAACTTCGGCTGTTTTACAGTCAACAATCTCATTTCGATGACCGAGTCCCAGTGTAATCAATACAGCAAGTATTCTCTGCTATATGAAGGTCAATTTCATGACTATCAAAATATCATAAAATATGCACATTCTCTATTATCTTTGCTAAACCTGGTTACATTACCGACACCTTGATGATTCTAGCATTGCCCTCTTTTCGGAGTCTTTGACTATTCGCAAGGTCTGCATGATGGTATTTTGCATCTTGGAGCCACTCACGTATGAATTCCCGTAATCGGTAGGCTTGCTTGAGTAACTCCAAAGTCGAGTTCCACCATGTCTTCACATCCATAATCGGAAGTACGGCAATGCGGACTTTGGCTCTTTCACAGTCAATGAACTTGTTTCGACGACCAGGTGTCAGCGCAATCAAAATTGAAAGCATTCTCTGCTATTTGAATGTCAATTTCAGCACTTCCAAAATATCATGAAATACGCACATTCTCAATGATCTTGGCTAAACCTTATTTCATGGCCGACACCATATTGATTCTACTGTTGCCCTGTTTTCGAAGTCTTTGACTCTTCCCAATGACTATGCTCTCATTCTCTCCAAATTGCTGATCACGCTAAGGGGCTTCCCAAGACTTGGTGCGGCCTTTCACACTGATACTGCTCATGAATGCACCTCAAGCCAGCCGTATGATGTGCGCCATGCATGGTATGTGGTTCCTAGTGTTGGCAACGGGTCCAAAGTCCCGGTTCGGTTCCGGGTCTGGGTCCGACCCGGAACCGGACCGTTGCAACTGGTTTCCTCACAAAACCCGCTCCTCAAAAGTCAACATTTCTTGCTGCAATTAAGTATTTGAGTTCTCATCGTATCGCGACATAATCTATACGTGAAATATGCAGTTTGATGCCCTCTTTCGTCTCCCAGTCTCCGATTTGCAATCGGACCAATTCTCGTGGAGTCGCGATGGAAACCTGGTCAATTTGGCGTGTTTTTCGGCTTAATTTCAAAGCGACTGAATGAATAGTAGTCCGATTGCAAATCTGAGAATGGGAGATGAAATAAGGCATCAATCTGCACATTTCACGTATGGATCATGTCGCGATATGATCAGAATTCAGATACTTAATTGTAGGCAAAGTTGTAGGAACCGTAAAATGGAACCACGGTCCGGTTCCAACCCGTCCCTGAACCCGCCGGGTACCCCTGTATTCCGGGTAACAACCTGGACCGGACCATCCAGTCCGGTTCTAAACCCAGACCGCAGCCGGGTAACCCGGAACCGGTGATAACACTAGTGGTTCCTCAACGCAGGCCACTGGATTGCAGAGTCCTCGAGTGTTGATTGCAGCTCGCATGTCATCGAGTAATTTGAGGAACCATCATCAGTCATAATAACATGCAAATGACCATCAGTAAGCTCACAATGATCAAGCACGTCCTTCAAATGTACGGCTAGCCTTGCTCCGGTATGTTGGCCCTTGACCTATCATCCTTAATTAGCTGTCGAAACGGGAAAAGAACAGGCTATCAACCTCATCGAATGCAAGTTGAACTTCACCCAATGCCCAGTTTCGATCCATATAGGAAGCAATGACTGACCTTATGGCTAGGTTGTTCGGAGACGTTCATCCGTCCAAAGCAAAACGAACTTCATAACGTGATGGCAATTGCTTCTTAATCGAATCCACGGTCAGTACATATTCCCTCCGGCATATGTTGCTAGGAGTAGGAGTGGACGGCAGCACGAGGTCATCGCGTAATGCCTTCTATGACTGTTGTAGCTCTAGATTAGATATATCGTTCCATGGAGTATGAGCCGAAACATATCCTAACATGCTGTAGCGATTCCATGTGTGTTGGTGAAATTCGCATGTTTCAAAGTCCTTAGCTGCCAGTTTAGAACGTCTTGTCTGTCATTTTGGTCAATATGGATCAACCTGGATGTCAAAAATGATCTTCCTCTGTGAACATTCTATTCTAATTCCTTGGCTTCCTTGCCTCTTCAGGATGGCCAAAGCTGTTTCATCAACCATCGAACTAGTCAATTCTGTGACCTCTGACTCTGTTGATTCGTTTAACTTTGCAATGTGAGCTGTTGCCAGCAAGTGTTTCCCCATTCCGCTGGTCCCATGTTCTGATGGATGGCGAAGAACTGGCTGACAAACGATACAGATGATGCCCCGGCTGCTGGTCTCCTCAATTCCGCACTGCAAATAGAATCGCCACAAAGGCGCCTGTCTAGAATTATTCCATGCAATACACTGCTTCGAGCCTAGATTAATTGAAGCCCACCAAGCATCGAGGACGATTTGTAAGGTGAAGTCGCTCAAATCACGAATAAAGCCAAGTTCATATCTGGAAGAGATTATAACCTCGAGCAATGAGGTGTTTAATGATTTTGAACCAGACATGGCGGTGGGAATTAGAAATGTGGGTAATCCGACACGAAAGACTGCTGAAGGTAACGATACAGTAAAGCAGACTGCGGGTTCATAAATATTGACCCTACAGCTACACGCAAACCAAACAGATCTGTGAGACATTGCATGCATATTTGTGAAGTTGTATACAAGGACAAATTGAAAAGACTGACCCTGTAAGACTCAATGCTGTAACAATGCGATGCAGTTCATTGCTGTGTAGCTTACTGAGCCCCCACAAAAAATTTTGACGCTCAGTGGACGCTCAATTGTAGGAGGTGGAAGCGATATTGTCAGTAGCATTTTTGCCCATAGAGGTGGCGGATCAGTTAATCATGGGTTAACGCCTTTCCGTAGCCCTCAGATTGTCCAAAATGCAAGACCAAAAATTGTTGATGGTCTGTTGAGGTTCATTTTCAGGAGGTGGTTGCGATATCATCACGAGCATTTTTGCACATAAAGGCGGCCGATACATTGATTATGGGTTAATGTCAATGCACAGCGCTTTGAGTGTCCATGATGCAAGACCCAAAATCGTTGATGCTCCATTGACGCTTATTTTTAGGAGGTGGTAGCGATATCGTCAATGCCATTTATTTGCATAAAGGTGGCCAAAACATCGATTATAGATTCATATTGTCGCACAGCGATTTGGTTATCCAGGATGGAAGAAAATGAATGGTTGACGCTCCATTGACACTCGTTTTTACGAGATAGTAGTGATGTTAACGCTAGCATTTTTGGCCTTGAAGACGGCCAATACATTGAGGATGTGTTCCAGCGACCATATCTTCTGTTTGATTCTCAGACACACAAGACCAAACATCATTGACGCATCGTTGACGCTCATTTCCAGTATTGGCCAACGAGCGTGTCATTAATCTTTTTGCGTATATTAACCGCCAATACAATCTCTTTGGAAGGATGTGACTACCCAGCTGTTTGTTTGCCGAAAATCTAAAACTACAAATCGTTGATGCTCTGTTGACACTCCACTTAATGACATACTGACAGTATGTGGGTGCTCAACTATTATATGTAAAAATGCATAGATTCGTCATGGGCAGCCAATGAATCGTTTCTATGTATAAACATTTGCATCCAAATTCTTCCAAGCCTCTCAATTTCTGATGCACCATTAAACACATTATCTGAGTGATAAATGGGGTTGGCCCTTCACATTCCAACGCTTGCGGCTGGCAATTAACCGCATATATATCTTTACACTCGTTTTTGATATATTTAGGCCAACTTTCTCACCTTTCCTCATCCAGCTCATTCTCCGCGATTTCCATGACCTCCCATAACTAATTTTCAACATCTCAACTATATGCAGAAGGTCTATGCAGCGAGTTATGCAGTTGAATCCATCATCGTATGCAGCATCACGGTCGTCATTCATTTAGCTTCGTATTGCGCTTTGACCGCTGAATCTATGACTTGTATGACATCACTGAGCTATATTTTGTTAGTGAGCTTCATCTGTAATTTAATTGTAATTGTCTCACTTAATAGTGACAGGCAGGACAATATCACATTCATTGGTCGTCAGTCACCGAGATTTGATGTCTAAGACATTGGCATGGCCTATCCGACTCTTGCACATGCATAGATGAATTATCATGTCTCACAATTTGATCACTGACATCAAGCAAAAGCTGACACATGGCAAAATAGGTACAGGTATTGCATTTCGAATTGATACATCGTCCGAAATGCCAATTTGCCGATTCAGTCAACCAGCGATGCAGGAGCCTTCACCATGTCCTTGTCGGAATCCAATTTCTATATGGTAATTAGCTTGGGACGAGATATGCAGGGGTTGAAGCATACGGGTTCATCCGGCTTGGATTGCTGAATCTGTGACCTATTGGGCATTGCGGCGGGTGGGGGGGCGGAATTCCGTTGTGCGTGTGCGGTTTCCACGAACCTAGCCTCACATGACTACTCCCTGGTCGTGATGTCACTTGCGGCATTTGCCATTCTCCGGGGACACTATCAAGAGTCTCCAGAGGCTCACTAAATGTCGTTGGCTCAGATGACGCTGCATCATCTGCTGTTTGAGGTTGAACGATAGCCGGAACCTTCAATGCAATCTTTCAGAACTTCTTATCCCTCTCACGGAAGTAGTCGGCCGTGTCTCCCCGGACTAGTTGCATCAATTCGTCAAGCTTCATCTGCTTCTGCCGACAATGCTCCGTGCGATGCTGTACCGTTTTAGACATTGTGCCCATCACCCAGCCGTGTTCGTCATCTTCGCTAAGCTTGCCCGTTGCAGGACATTTTTCATCATCATCGTCGTTTCACCCATCCTCCACATCGTCGGAACTTGCAAGATCACTCAGAGTCTCTCCAATGGCGTTCAACATCTCCTCGACTGTTGTTTCAGGCTTGGTGGTTGTCAATCCCGCCTTTTCAGCATTTCTCATATCATCCTGCTTGTGTTTAATTGCTGTCGCTGCGTCTTCAACTCGCTTTCTTGCCACAGTGGTCTATCTCTCCACATGATCCTCAATCCATTTTTCCTTCTCTGCGTTGCTTGAAAAGTGCGTTTCTTGTCTCTTCCCCGCCGGAAGGTCCATTTGGGATCGCAACCTATGCAACGCACCAAAGGCTAGGACTCATTCTACCTCCAAGCCGCTTTTGGCCTGATTCGCTTGATGACATCGTCGTATGCAGCACTGTGTTGATTGGCCGTATTTGCCTGCCAGTAGTGGCAAACGGTGCTTGTTCGCAACATTGACCATTGTATTTTGTGTTGACTTTGTTGATGGACGAGATGTTGGATGTTGCAAGATGTGGACCACATAGAGGCATGCTGTGTCTTTTATGTCGTGGTTGGTACTAGTAATCAACTTGAACAAAGCAAAATCTGCGTTTTGAACATCACTACATTGGGAATAGCAATGCTAACCGTACATCATGACATGATGTTTAGCATCTGTATCATGAAAGATCTCTGGGATGTCTTGATACAAACATCAGATGACGTCCTTTCCGACGAAGAATGTACAGTTTTAATCACCCAAACACGAGATTTCGATGGTCATTCACCGAGATTTTTCCCTGTAAACAGACACACAACATCGGACCAACTTGGTGCAAATCGCATGACCATTGGCAACCCGTGCACCCGGCAACTATGCATGACAGGATTCATCATGTGTAGAACGTGCAAGTTGGCTGTTACGCATCCCATTTTGACTTAAAGCTAACGATATATTCCTCAGGACGTCCTACTTCTTTTCGTCATCTTCTTCCTCAGGACTTCCCACTTCGTTTCGTTATCATCATCTCTTCACTTCCACAGCAGCAAGTCATGGCACCACAAACACCTCAGCAAGGTGAGGGTGGAACTGAATAGAGCAGAACGACAGGCGCTTCTTTCAATACGCCACCCGCTGAGACCCAACTACAACGCAGACACCACTTAGTTCGCCGCGATGCTGCAAATGTAGCCACCGAGATCATGACCCTCGACGCACAGTTAAACATTTTCCGTGAAACAGGAAGCAGCAAGAATAAGAAGCAGCATGTGATTGGATGTACGTGTCGTCATATCGAGGTACATGGCTGTCAATGAATGATATAACATACAGCTGGAGTACTTAACGAACTATGTGCCCAATTAATCGTCGCCCGTAATGGGGAACCTCCATGGTCAACCAAGGAGTTTGTCCGCACAGTCCGCGAAATCGATCATCATGATGTTGTCAGCTCTGGGATTTTCGCTGAAGAATTTAGTGATAAGAATCCCCGAGAGTGTACCAAACAGGCTTTAACCATGTTATACAATACTACATAGGCATATAAGGTTGAGGTAATGGCCGAATCTAATATGTAGATACAGCAACTGATTTCCTTGTAGTTTTCAACATGTCTGCAACTATGGCAAGGAAAGGAGGTCGGGTACAGCTAGAACAGTCCGACATGCGCCTGGCTTTGAACATGGCCAAAACGGCCAAAGGGGGGTTTTCGCGCACCGCAATAGAGGAAATGCAATTCCTGATCAAGAAACCTCGGGCCGAAGTCCGAGAAGAGAAGAAGAGGGGAGTTGAGTCTCCAGGGCATAAATATGTGAAGGCTGCGATGGAATGACACCTGGCGAGGCTTCGTGAAAACCAGATGGACGGCTGCCTTCCTTGCGAAACTGGCATAGCACATCAGCCCCAGAAACGCTGAAGATGCAAAGGCACGGGTGCACCTCCTCCAGAGCGACTCAGACAGCCGACAACAGAACCGATGCCACCTCCAACCGAAAGGCCACTTGTTCCACCCGGTTACAATGAGGCAGGTCATCTATCCCAAATCGAAGTTGTGCCACCCCGATCTGTGTATATCCATACCCCTCTTCCCTGTGCCCAATTTTTCAATCATGATGCATATGCCAAGGATCGCAAGCGTGATAAAGATTTTAATCCAGATTTGCTGACTAATGAAGAAACATCCACTGGTTAGTACACTATCTGCTGCATGGTAATGCAGCTGACATCCATTTTGCAGACAACAGCGGCCAATTGAGCGAACCTAACAGTGAAGATGAGCATTGATCAAATGAAACGAGATTTTTGACTGTATTATTATTTACAATTAGTGGACACTTTGAAGTATATTTTAAAGGATATATTTATATGTATTATTAAAGAACAATGTTTTGATGAAGGAGAAAGTATATGAAGACGGTACAAAGGCGGCCAAAACAGCATTAATGATATATTACGCCAAAATAAATGATAACATATTGGGGAAACACCCATGGCAAAATGAGCGTCAACGGAGGGTCAACAATTTTTGGTCCTGCATCATTGGTAATCTGCTTGGCGATCGGCTGAGACCATTCATAAATGAAGTATTGGCCGGCTCTATAGGCAAAAGAGCGAGCCTGACGCTCCTTGACCCATTCTGAAATTGAGCGTCAACGGAGCGTTAACGATTTTTGGTCTTGTAAGTCGGGTCAGTCCACAGCGATATGGTTGTTCCTATATATAATCAACGTATTGGCCACCTTGATAGGGAAACATGATAGTGGCACACTCCGTGCCCTTTCATGGAAATGGGTGTCAACGGAGCATCAACGATTTATGGCCTTTCATCATTGGTAATCGAAGCCCTATGCGTCCGTCATTGTGTATGTACGATGTTCTGATAGTTTTTCTAGGCTAAAATGGTCATGAACTCCGCATTACAACATTGTATATGAAATTAGGTGTTACTGTCTGGGAGGCTGTCGCAGGAATGTCGCTTGCTTATCTGCCTAGAGAGGCTGCCAATGTCTCATTAATAGAGGTTTGAAATCATGCGCCACTTATATTACCCAAGATGGGAGACCTTTAATCGTTGACGCTCATTTGATGCTCATTTTCACGATGGGGCAGGGAGCATGTCACTTCTGCTTTCGCCTATAAAGGAGGCCAATACCTCAGCTATGACTAGCTGCAACCAATGCCCGCTCTGAGTACCCAGGATGCAAGACCTGAAATCGTTGACGCTCCATTGACACTCATTTTCAGGATGGGGCATGGAGCGTTTGACAACATATTTTGAGCACAATGGCAGCAAGTTCATCCCAAAAGAACATCGACGTACCATCGTGAATGTTTTACGATAAACAGTAAGATATCTGAATGCATCCATACATAGCACAACGCCCAATGCAAATCCGTAGATTGGACCTGACAGGTCTAGCCAAACCAGGGGAAACCCGCGGGTTGATGAGTACAGTGCCGGGTTTGGACTACCAAGAAGCAGCGGGTTGGGTTTTTGAACTGTTCTGGAACTGAACCGAACCGTTATTCCAGTCCAAACCTGGACCGCTGGCGTGTTACCCGGACCCATTGCTAACACTAACTGCAACCAATTCCAACATTAGGAACATCAATACTAGAAGATCACCATGTGATTTAATTAGCTTCAAGAGTGTGAGAAACACTGATGTAGTTGCACTCTGAAATTCCTGAAAATAACAGCATTTAACAGGTTACCATCTATTTATAAAATTATAGTGGTTTTATGCATACAGAGACTTACTTAGATTTCACCACTCAAATGATGTCACAATATACCACATTGAGTAGATTGCAATGTATCCAGTCTATGTACTCTAGAAGATGCCCCCTGTACTTGCCATTGAACTGTTCTACAAAGCATATTATTGCGATTTTGATATTTCGTTGATATATTGGAATATGTTGAAGTTACATTGTGGCCAATGTCAAGAGCTGGTAGGGAATTTTCCATCTGTTATTGTAGCCACCAGGAAATACAATTGGAGGTGTTCAATGTGAATTTTGTTTTGCTCACGTAGATATCCAGTGCGTATACGTAGTTATATTCATTCATTGTTGCAATCTTCTGAGTATTTACTGTATAGCTGGCTGTTGTCAGGTTCAGTCCTGTACTATGCACAGTAGATAGAAAGGCTATACATTTGAATGCATTTGGTGAATTTTGCAATCTGAGCTGTATTGCAATTTGATTCTTATTGTTTATTTCTATAAATAGGTTTCAAATATCCACATAATCTGTAAAAGAGTTCTTCAGCCATCATTTCAGTTAAAAAAATATAGCCATATAGCATATACAAGAGTATCATAATTTGTGCAGGAGGTGTACTATTGAAGGCATTTCCATTCTGTTCAGGTTTGCTAAGAAGATACTTACTTAATATTTAACTAAAATTGGATATGGCATACTCTGTAGACTTATTGACAAGTATTGATGGAAATATATATCTCAGCCACTGGAAAATTGGATAATCCACCAAGTAATCTAGTGGCTATTTATCATACAACTATGTAGAATGGGCATTACAGTCCATAGCATTCTATGACTCTAGAGGTATATACACACAATAGTCTAAGCTTACCCTGTGGGCTCCTAAAGTACCTTGTGTATTGTATCTTTTAATCAGTGACTACAATATTACTTTCTCATCATCCACCTATTTGGAATCGGCACCATCGATATTCTATGATGGGATCTGAACTGCTAGTTTACAATTTGTGAAATATTATGTTGCCAACCATCTAAGTATCCTAAGATAATAACCTATAATCATGCAGTGAACAGTATCATTCTGACTCTCTTTGTCTTCTGTCTGAAGTATATACATTAAACTCTTTATTGCTAAACACAGTACCATTATATTGTACTTCTCTATTGAACTGTTATACTGCGGATATCGAAAAGTACTTCAAAATGGTGACATTGTATGGTAATACCAATTCAATAGCGAATCTAATATCATTATAACTTTTACATGAAACCTGGATTTCACTTTACAATTTATCCCCATTTAGCGGCCTATATATCGTTTTGTCTTGTACCCATAAGATTTATTTAAAATTCCAAACCTGCAAGAACTCTATGACAGTTGGCTGTAACATATTGGTATTGCTCTGGATATTGATGTAATATATGATACAAGGTGGATATTAAGTCAGATTTCCAGCTTGTCAATTCTGCTATTTGGATTGCCCTGGGTGATATTTATATATCTCATATCTAACAAGTTAACTAATATAAGATGTATTGTATAAGTTATTTTATTGACAATACTCTTAAAAAATTTTATTACTCCTGGCATAGTAACTACAAGAATTGGTTCCAGAGCTGGGGTAAGTAGTAGATTCCCTTGAAGTGGAGTGTGTAGGTTTTAAACAGATGGCCAGATACTGCATCAATTATGGGCAATCGATACCAGCTGTATGTTGTATAGATAATACCAGGTTAGTTATTCTGAGATATGTTAATCAATTTGTAAATTGTATCCACCTCTACAATTCACAGCAGCAACCCCATATAACCGTCTCCATCAGCAAGTGGCAAATTATTGCCACTGCCACTGATATAAAGATTTTACTCAGATTCATTTGATTTTCACCCAGAACTGCTGCCAAATTCTATTCGAAAGATATCTCCCTATGATACACTCTAATGCTTATCTATAGCCTGATTGATTAATAATTTCAGATTGGTCAGACATTGAGAACTCATATCCAGGGACTCCGTTATCCTTTAATTTGTAAACTTGGCTTGCATTCTGGGACTTGATATTCCTATTTAGACAGTTATGTCAATATTGTTTCTTATATGTACTTATGACTATATTTAATACTGATTTGCTATTGTCTTAATCTAGAACCTCTTTCTTGCCTTTGAATTACTTGCTGAACTTCTGATGTAGTAACATCTGGGTGTTGGGTATCATGACCAATCTTCTTCAGTGTATGGAAGGTCAGTATAGCAGATGGGCTTATACTGAAGTATGACTGAAATATCATACAATACTAGGTATTAGACAGACAAGCCTTGTAATGAAGAAATTTATAAGGAATATAATGAATTCTTATTCTTTCAACTAGAACCTTCATTGATACAACTACCATTCTCTTGTGCGACTTCCTCCTACTGCACAGGTTTATCATGACTAGAACTCTTTACAATCTATTGATTGTAATTTGTGGCTGCTCATATCTTGCTTTAACAAAGCTTATTGCTATTACCTCAACTATTCTAATTCTGTACTATGTACTATCATTTTCTGTAACCACTGTCTTTTCTACCAGAAAGGTCACCACTTTGAAAGATCCAGGTGAGATTAAAACAATCAACCCAAGCACTGGATCAGGGTTCACAGAGCAGTAGAGGTATTTGCACCCTATCAGCATTCTGGGATCATTGAATGACTGCTACCTGTTTGCAGAGTCACAATAGAAAGTGGCTCAGCTCAAAGAATTTCAATACTTCCTCGGAGAACTGTTTGATCTGCAGTTGCACAGTGTCCTTTCTCTATCACTATCCCAAATCCCAAATCCCAAATCCTAAGTCTGGGATAGAGGTCAGTGCACAGATGCTGGTAGAGGTACTGTACATACAGATGATGGAGGTTATATCCCTGTGAGATACAATGACTATGAGGATATATTCAGCAAAGTACAACCAGATATTACAAAGAGAGATTCTGTATATAACATTATTGGGTATACTGGATAACCATTGACTGACAAGAGTGTTGAAGTACTAGTGTATTATATTGAAAATCTAATCATGTTCATTTCTTACTGCAGTAGTAACTGCATTGGACAAACAATCTATTGTAATTTGCTTTGGGGAGGTAATTTGATATTGTGTTAGTATAGCCTGTTTGACAGATAGTAGTTCCAGTTCTGTAATTCTTTGTAACCCATTTGCAGGCATTTTCACCCACTTTAGATTCTTTTCAGCTTTGTACTATAACTAATATTCAGGTAGCAATTTATATACCAATCTGTTAGAAGCTGCCATGACTGGATGATTCTCATCTGTCAGAAAAAAACAACAATTGCTGCTATTATTATCAACCCATCTGCTTTTAGACTTAATATCCTCAAGATTGTTGTCATTTTTCTAAGTAGTTTTGAATTGGCCAATACCCTCCAAGTAGTATATTATATAGCTACTACAGCTAAATAAAGACAGATATTTTTTTATCATGGTTATAGATGTGCAATTAAGTTCTGATAGACTTCTTTAAGGAAATATTTCTTGTTCAAAACATATTTTTATTATGGCAATATATCCAGTAGAGTAACATAACATACCCCAATGTGCAACGTATATTATTTTGACCTAGTAGCATGTATCTGTAATCATTCTTTCCCATATAACTATGTGACAGCATATTTAAATAGATACAATTGCATATATAGCTAGTAGTATAGTGTAGAGATTGATTTACAACATTATTATTAGAGGTTTCAGTTATATAGTAATTTGTGATACTAGAGTTATTTTTACCCCAGTCTCTATATACTACTTTTTACCAGTCAGAATCATCCATAACAAAATTTGAAATAGTCTAACAGCGATAGGGATACCTTTCAGCAACCCTACTAAACTTTCCCGTATTGCTCAGATTTTTCCCTGAGTTTCCAGATGTAACTTATGCTATGTTCAATTCTTTGTGATTCTGTAAGAGTACAGAAAGATTCTTCTGAAAGTGTTTATAGTTGTTGATGTGTATTCTGAATACAACAAAATTTCACTATTCTATTCAGTCAATTTTGGAGCTTTTGAAAATCTGCCCAAATCTTACAGAGTAGTTTAAATTCAATACAACACTCTCACTGCAGTACTTGCTAAAATGTCATATCCAGAGAGTATATCACCAATTATGGTTAACTGGTTTAGATATGTCTATTTCACAATAAGAATGAATTTTGAAATTTAATAATATATTATAATCTGTCTATGGAAGTCAATCTGTAACCAGTGTAGTTATCTATGTCAACCTGATCAATTGTGGCCAGTTGCATATGATACTTGAATGCTGTCAGGGGTGAATCAATTAATGGCTATGATGTGGAGTTCAAAATACACAGTAAGGCTCCAATAATGCAAAATTGGATGCCATGTTCAATTAAAAATAGAGATATACAGGAAACTATTAATCCAGTAAACTTTACAGAATGTGTGGAGACCGAAATTGAGTGAGTGGGAAGCATCTCTTGAAGCGTTGAAAGGTGTAATCTTATATGCTGAGAACAAGTGAACTTAGAAATACACTTGTTGGCTGTAAATGAACAAGATAGAAGATGTACTTAGTGTCTGTAATTGTGGAAACTTGGTGGCAGTTATTGAGTTAACTTAGAGATTCACTGGAAGGCCATAATCATGGAAGATTGGAAATTCATTTGGAGGTCATTTTCTTGCAAAGTTACATGCTTTGATAAGGTAAACCTACATATGTAATATGGAGGTGGTAATGATGCAATTTTAGTAATACACATAGTGGCAGTAACTACAGTAACTTTGAGATTTATGTGGAAGAAGAAAGTAAGCAAAACAGAATGATTGCTTGAAGGTGGACAGTGTGAATAGAATTGGCCAGAAGAGGTATGTAATATGAGTGGATTGTCAATATCTGCCTTAACTTGCATTGGTGAGAATGAACAAGAGTTTACATTACAACTGAACTCCTGTAACACTTGGGGTGGTCAATCCAGAGGTGACCAATCAGCAGGCAGTTCATCTGCAGGCAGTCAATCTGGAAGTCATCAATTTAGAGGATGATGCTATATCGCTGAGACTTTATTATTCAATCAGGCAGTAATTGTGAGAATGTATAGAATTCAACATATGAAGATAAATAGATGTATAAGAGATGAAAGGATGGCTGGGACCCATATAGAGTATCTCATTGGTGGATATTTGAATTCAATCTAAACTCATAATGATGATATGGAGAGATAGCAATGAATTACATAAATTTATCTTGGTGGGTAACATTCAAGCTCAAGATAAGATAGAGAGAGATTACACATAGTAATAAGAGAAAATGATGGATATGATCATGAGAAACTGGGAGTGGAGAATTTGTCAGACTATTACAAGTTACAATACCAAATATTGCAGGCTGGGCTACTAATCTAGTGGGTATTAATGTCAATATAACTTATTCTAAATTCAATAAGGTAGGTCATACCCCTTATCTTCTACATCCTCTCATGTTGTTATATGTTATCCCACAACCCATCAGTTGTCTCTATTTGTTATCCAAAACGTCATTGTCACCAGAAATTAAAAACGAATGTTACCTACCTTTTGCATGTCATCATCATGTCTTACTACCAAGTACAGTATCCTCTGATAACTGACTGTCTAGCTTGGCCAGCCAGACCATCTGTATTGTCACAAATACAAGATAACTGCTATATCACTGCCACCAACCAGCTGTCTGAATACTCAAGGGTAAAGTTAAGTGCCACCAAATTTACACCTTTATTAGTTGACTGAAAAGTAGGATCTCAGCTCTGATTGTGCTTTCCTTCCAATTAACCACCTCCAGATCAATTATCTCTAGCTCTCCAGAACCACAAATGAAAAGAAATCTCTTGTCACATTTCCACAATTGTCAGATAACCAATCAATGGATTCTCTGCTCCAATTCTGCCACCCTTTCAATCAACCATTTCCACATCCATTACTTTCAAGAATACCTTCCAGTCTGCACAATTATGTCCCTCAAAGGTATCACTAAGTTTCCTCAATCACTCTCACCACATGAAAGTCCAAATCTCCTTCCTCAGCATCTTCTAGTGCATCTCTAGGTTTACCTAATATTGTCCACCAACTATATCTCCCAATTTTCTCTACCTTAATCTACATGTATACCTCCAAACATGCTTAATTACTGTCTCCAACTGCACAACCAAACTTACAAGAATGCAGCCACCAAGTGCATCTCTATATTCACTTGATCTCATTCACCAAGTGTACTCTCATACTGTTGTACTCATAGTGCTCACGTGGATGTCTAAATCAGCTTGAATACCATCTCCAAATACACCACCGATGGCTGTCAAATGATTTCTGTACCAAGTTCAGATTACTCATGTGCAGATGGATAGATTTTTTGGAAATATACAAACATAAATATTTAGATGTGTATACAAACTAAATATATCAATTTGGAACATGATATCATGATTAGTAGTAACTTCAATGACCATTTGCACCACAACTGTTTACACAGGGTATGTGACATTCCCAGGCCACTCTACGGTAATTAGATGCAGTTCTAATGTTGACATCAACATGTGGAAGTACTACAAAAATTTTGGCCTGTATTGGAAGATACTTCCCAGATTCCAAGTACAATTTCAAATGGACTACATGTATACTCTCAAGTACATTCCTGAGTATGCTTTCAAGTATACTTACAAGAATACTCCGAAACAAACTTCCATTGCACTTGGCTGCACACTCCCAGCCAACTTGGCTCATCACGCCCAAAAATTCTTTTAAGTGCCAAGATCCTTCCAATCCCACTTGAGAATATACTCCCATTTATGCTCAAGTATGTTTTATCCAGATACCTACTGCACTGCAGGTACAAATCACTGGGAGGCGTTGGGCAGAGGGCAACTGCCTGGCATTGTTCAGTATGGTACAGTGTGCAGTGGATGATGCAATGTGGGTCATTGCAAGTACCATCATGTTTGGATATTTTTGAATGAATTTTGGTGGGGCTGATTGTAAAGCAGCTAATGGTTATGGTAATGGTGTTGGTGATGGAAATTATAGTAGTAAAGGACTTTGACAAGTGGCTCAGCTATGTCAATATATGTGTTAAAGGTTGTACCAACTTAGAGCTGGTTATTTGAACAAGGTTCCACAGATCATGAGTCATGTATAAGGCACAGCTTTCATACATTCGATGCTTTTCATTGGCCAACAGCTTTCCACAGAAAACTCTACTACATCTAAAGTGTGGATTTCTGAACTGTCACTCTCTCAAGGACAGCTTACTCAGGTAAGCTGTCAAGTTGGTGATCAGCCTCACTATCTCACTGGCATTCAAGTAGACTCTCCAGCAGACTCACATTCATCAGTGGGCTCACTAGTGGACTCTCAGTGGATGTGTGTAGAGTACTACTATAACAATTATAACTGCAGATACAAAAGACAGAAATTGGCTCATCTCCAGCCACCAGCCATATATTTTTACACAGACTCATAGATGCATGTCTACAAATTGAGATAAGATAACGGTGGACACTGTATTGATTAGAGGTTTACCCGAAGCTTGTTATAAGCTACTTGTATTTTCATTTAAATCTAGTACTATTCATTGTCATATCAGCAAAAGTGCAAATTGACTATTGCCTGCATTACATGTAAACACATACACAGCCAGCTCAAACCAAGCTACCCATGGAACTCGGTTCTATGTGTAGCCTATTACCATCTATGGTTGATTCATAGAGATATATGCATGGGCATATAGATCTTTATATGGTATGTGGCCAGATATGGACCTACCTGTTGTTACTGCCTGGAGTCTGTGTTGCTACACCAGTATACCAGTCACACTATCGCTGTGGGTCCACTATACTGCCCAATGGTTCTTGAGAGCCATCTTGACAGCCCGCTTCAATGCCAACTCAATTGCCCGCTTGGGAAACCACTTGAGAAAGCCACGCTTGACAAAGCCATGCTTCAGAAGTAGAGTTTTCCACAGGACACTTTTCACCAAATGAACACTCTGAGTTCCTGGAAGCTTTGGCCAATGGAAGACTTTAAGTCAGTTAAAGCTTTGACATTAATGTTAATGTAGCCAACCAATTTACTTGACTAAGTGCTTTCAGTACCATCACCATCACCATTACCATTACCATCACCATCATAACCATCAGCCCTAGACAGGATACACACACATACACCCCAAAACAAGAGGAATCAGGCTGCGGACTCCCCTGACAAAACCGAGTTGGAGATCTGATCTCCCTGACATCCAGTTGTCTAGATTTCCTCACCAATCGAAGGATGCAATTGTCAACACCGTGATCTTGAGGCATCATGGGACCATGTCATGGTGGCCATGCTAAAGATAAACGTCAGATGACAATATTGACTGACACTATGATTTCGCCCAACATATGTTGTCTGCCACACATGACACGCCACATGCCTCATGCTGACCACTTCCCACCACCTGCCATATATCACCAGCCTCATGCCTACCGGTGAATGCAACTCAGCAAGTCTCTGGGTTGAGCATGCCAGAGCATAGATGGGAGCAACTATCCGGTGAGAGTGGAAGTGAATTCCCTGATGAGAGTGTACCAGGGTGCGTACAGCCAAGTAGGCAGGGAGTGTACCGTCGAATGCAATCAGGAGTGTACTTGAGAGTGACCCAGAGGTCTAGATCAGAGTGTACTCAGAGTGTACTTGGGAGAGTCTTTACAGCATACTTGGGAGCCTATAGTCAAGCTGGCTGGGAGTGTCGCATCAAGTGCAATTGGGAGTGTACTTGAAAGCATACTTGGGAGTGCACTTGAGAGTGTGCCTGGGAGTGTTCTTGAAAGCATCCTCAGAGCGTACTTGGGAGTGTACATTCAAGTAGCCTAGGAGTGTACGGTCGAGAGCAATTGCAGTGTCCTACAGTGCGTGCCATGGAGTGTACTTGAGAACATACTTGGAGGTTATCATGGGAGTGTACACTCAGTGTACTTGGAAGTGTCTTGAGAGAGCAAATGGAAACATATAGTCAAGCAGGCTGGGAGCATGTCATCGAGTGCAGTTGGGAGTTTGTCATTGAGTGGAGTTGGGAATGTACCTGAGAGCGTGCTCAGGAGTGTGCTTGTGAGCATCTTGAGAGCTTACTTGTAAGCATACAGTTAAGCAGGGTGGGAGTGTACCATTGAGAGCAATTGGGAGCAGTTGTGAGAGCATGCCAAGGAGTGTACTTGGGCACATACCACGAGGTATACTAGGGAGTATACTTTGGAGCACCTTGAGAGCATACCTGACAGCCTAAGTCAAGTAGGCTGGGAGTGTGGCATATAGAGCAATCAGGACCATACAGTCAAGCAGGCTGGGAGTGGGCAATCCAGTGCAACCCAAACTATACCTCAGAGCATACTTGGAAGCATGCAATGAAGTGCATCTGGCAGCATGTATTCAAGTTGTTTCTTTGCAGTGTGATGTATAGTATCCAACACACAAAATTGCATGAGAATGATAGTAATCTAGACATTGTGGCAGTCCATAGGACTCTATCGTGCCAGGTGTCAAAAATGCTACGAATTACCATCGCACAGGCAGCATCTCTGTGAGTTACATGTCGCGTAAGGTCATTTTTCCTAGTGCAATTTCAAGTTTTACCAATTGAAGAAGATAGAATGGGCTGGACACTAAGTATTGCAGTAAATAAGGAATACAAAAATTGAATAAGTTCAGTTCAATCAATTGAAATTGGACTTTCATTGAGTTATGACATCTCTGTTGATTGTATGTACTATGGTGGTGTACTTCGGTTCAATCTCAACAGTACTTGTAGATATACTGTGCCATTTGCGTAGGAAAGATAATAACTCCTAGCTACATTCCCAATATCTGTCATTATATTTTATAATGTGAGTATATTGACTTTGGATTATACAGCCTGTGAGGTTTGATATTATTCATCATTATAATTAAATGGTGAAATAGAATAGTGAACACTAAATTCTTTCCCATTTTCATACCATGATTCATATTACTACTTATCATACATACACAGTAATGTAGCTTGATTGCAATTTAGTATTGGGATATAGTAGTTTGAAATATAGATCCCTCCCAGATATCTAAAGTAGACTTCATTAATAACATTGAGACCAATACTGTGAATTTATACCATTACAT
>Ga0307515_10004211_pt1:0-27500 | contig 29936 bp, 35 predicted proteins | sample 17_EM_MG_FD_194513 | JGI IMG/M metagenome (GOLD analysis project Ga0307515, IMG submission 194513) | Populus trichocarpa ectomycorrhiza microbial communities from riparian zone in the Pacific Northwest, United States - 17_EM | ecosystem: Host-associated > Plants > Roots > Unclassified... | reverse complement strand
CCTTTTTTGGTTTAGGGTATCTGTTACCCTCCTATCTGTATATAATTTATTTTTGCTGCTTTTATGGCTTGGTTACTTTTGATCTTAATATATTCTTACATTTGATTAAAAAAAATAGCTCTCAGTCGAAGAGAAACTAGAGAGAGATGCTCTCCTTCTTCTTGAAGATTTTTTCCCTCACGGTGGCTTTCTCCGTTTTCTGAGATTCTCCTTGTGACACTGTTCCTTCTTCTCGCCTCCATTTTTCTTTTCCCGTCTGTCTCTACTCATAAATGGCCAAAAACAAAAAGCGATCGAAGACCAGTTCTTCAAATGGTAAAGATCTTCTACATGATTATAGCCCTGTTCCTGAACGTGACAACGCTATAATAGCTCTAGATGAGCCTTTGGCTTCCCTTCCCGGTGTTGTTCCTCAGGCCAACACCCCGGATCTGCACACCCTCACTGGTGGTGGTACCCCGAACAAATGCATCCTCACTGTTGAGGGGGTTTCAGAGTTCAATGTGTCTTCAGAACAGTAAGGTGTCTCTGCTGCAGATGGATCTGATGCTGGTACTTTGAAAGATGGAGTTTTGGTGGGTGGATCCTCCCCTGTCATCTCTCCTCTTCCTAGTCCTGGTCAGTCTACAGAACCTGCTAATGGACAATTGAGAGACATTTTCTCATCAAACCGAAGCACTGTAAGTTGCCCCAAGCTTGTTCATTTCACTGATATTAGTAAAGATAAGCGTTGCTCCCTCTTTGATGATGACCTAGATAACCAATGTGATTTTTACAAATTATGTATTGTGGGGTATGTTGTTGGACAATTCCCTGGATTTAAAGCTTTACAAAGTCTTGCTAGTTCCACCTAGAAATGTAATGCCTCCTTAACTATTCATGAGTCTGGGTGGTTGATTTACAAATTTAACAATGAAGAAGACAAGCTCTCCGTCCTCAGTGGTGGTTCTTACCTGGTTTACGGGAGACCTTTGGTTTTGAAATCCACGCCGGAATATTTTGATTTTGCCTCCAGTGAAATGACTACAGTGTCGGTTTGGGTTAAATTTCCAAATCTTCCCCTCAGATGTTGGTCTGCCACATGCTTATCTAAAATAGCTAGTGTAATTGGTAAGCCTCTTCAGAGTGATATGCTGACTTCTATCAGATCTAGACTTTCTTATGCTAGAGTTTTAATTGAGCTGGATTTGATGGTTGATCTTCCTCCTTCAATTAATATTACTCTACCCAACATAGTAGATTTGGTGCAAAAGGTTGTATATGAAACCCTTCCAAAATTCTGTAAACACTGTCGAGTCCTTGGGCACACAACTTCAGCTTGCTCCAAGGCACCTGCTAATGTTGAAAAATACAAGATGGATCATGTGGGCAATGCTACCCGTGGAAAAGAAGCCTCTGTTATGGAAACTCCTCTGGAGCCTACACGAGAGGGAAAGATGGTTGAGGAGCATACTCTTAATCCAATGCTAGCTGAAGTTTCTGTTGATGGGTGGGAAACTATCAAAAGCAGGAAAAATAACAACAAAAAGCAAAGGCCTCAAGCTAGAGGGCCGGTTATAGGGAGCAACAGGGTTGAGAACCAGCTTGCCTCCTATAAGGGCAAGGAATTGTAGTGTCTGTTGATGGCCGTAATACTAGGGCAAGCAATGGAAGTTCCATGAGTATGCACACTAAGAGTTCAGTTCAAGCAAATACTAGCAGACCATCTGGAAGTGGTGGGGAGCCTCCCACTACTCTTCCTACCCCATGTTTATTATATTGTTGAAATGTCAGAGGGCTTAATAGCCCTCTGAAACAGCATGAGGTTGCCAGCCTCATGAAGAGAAATAAAATAGATGTCTGTGGTCTTTTAGAGATGAAGTTGTCTTCTTCCAAGGTTGCCTTTATGCAGAAATTTCTGCTAAAGAATTGGAAGTTTGTAAGTAATGCTGAGATTGCCAATACTGCGAGAATTGTTTTATTGTGGAATCCTTCCACTATTAGTATTGAGGTTATTAATTTATCTGCCCAAGGTATTCATGTAGTCATTAATAATATGGTGACTCGATATTGTTTTACTGCCACGTTTGTCTATGGTTATAACATTATTTCAGCTAGGAGAGCTCTCTGGGAAGATCTAAAGAGGTGGTGTCCTTCCTCACCATGGATTGTTCTTGGTGACTTTAACTCTATTCTATCCCAGGATGACAAACATGACAAACATAATGGTGAACCTGTCTCTAGCTATGAAGTCCCTGATTTTAGGGAGTGCTGTGCTGACCTTGGGCTTGCTGATTTGAATGCTACTGGTTGTCACTTCACCTGGTCCAATGGCAGTGTGTGGAGCAAGATTGATAGAGTTATGGTGAATCCCTTATGGTTCAGCTCACAGATGCAGACTCATGTTCATTTCTGCACTCTTGGGGCTTTCTCAGATCATTCTCAAACTTCAATCAAGATAGGGTTGAGACCTCTGCCAGGCAAGCGGAACCTTAAATTCTTCAACATGTGGGCAGCTCATTCTAACTTTATGGAGCTGATTACTAACAATTGAGAAACTGAGGTGTCTGGATCCCGAATGTTTATTCTCTATAAAAGGCTCAAATTATTAAAAAAACATCTAAGGGAGCTTAATAAACTTCACTACAGTCATATCTCGGAAAGGGTGGCTAGAGCTGAAGCAGATTTGGATCGCCATCAAACTCTCTTATAGATGGATAGAGATAACAACCAACTCTTGACACAAGATAAGCTGCTCAGATTGACTCTCATTAATCTTAAGTCTACAGAGAAGATGTTCTTCAGTCAGAAACTCAAAAATACTTTCTTTAAGGAAAGTGATAAGGGCACCCATTTCTTCCATTCTTTAATGAATCATACTCACAAGAGAAACTACATTTCAACTATTCAACGTCTTGATGGTATGCTCACTACATCGATATCAGAAGTTGGAGAAGAATTTATCAGATACTATCGGGAGCTTCTTGGAACCTCAAAACATACTACTTCCATTGATGTAAAGGTGGCTCTCAGTGGTCCCTGTATTAATGCAGGATCCCATTCTTTTCTTCTAGCTCCGGTGTCTAATGATTCAATTAAGGAAGCCCTTTTCAGTATTGGTAATGACAAGGCCCCTGGCCCTGATGGTTACTTGTCCCTTTTTTTCAAAACAGCTTGGGACATGGTTGGCAATGATTTATGTGCTGCTATACGTGATTTTTTTGTTTCTGGCCGACTCTTGAAGCAAGTAAATCACTCAGTAATAGCTCTTATGCCCAAGTCTGATAATGTCACCTTTGCTGCTGACTTCAGGCCAATATCCTGCTGCAATGTTATTTATAAAGTTATCTCTAAAATCCTGGCAGGTAGAATGGCTAAGTTCTTCATGAGATAATTAATCCTGCTTAAAATGCGTTTCTTGGAGGTAGAAATATGGCAGACAACATCAACCTCATGCAGGAGCTCCTTAGGCATTATGGCAGCAAAAGAGCCTCACCACGATGTATCATTAAAATTGATTTCAGGAAGGCATTTGATTCTGTCTAGTGGCCTTTTCTTAAGCAACTGATGAAACTATTTGGGTTCTCAAATCATTTTGTCCATCTTGTTATGATGTCTGTTGAAACAGCATCCTTCTTAGTGGCAGTTAATGGTGACTTGTTTTGGGTTCTTTGCTGGTAAATGTGGTGTTCGGCAAGGAGATCCATTATCTCCCTATCTTTTTATCATGTGCATGGAATATTTTTCTCGGCTGCTTAATATGGCTACTTAAAATCTATTGATGTTCTATTTCAAAAATTTCAGATTCTATTCTATATTGTCTTGTATTTTCATGACAACAATCACTTGGCATACAATGTTGCAGACTGAAGCTTCGGGCAGTACAGTTTTGGTTTCTGCTGGTTTGGTTTCTTGCAGTTCATCAGCTAGTCTGGAGGTTTCTATTTGTATATAATTTTATGTATTGGTTAAATTAGACACCTCTTCATGGATTAGGTTTCTAGAATAACCAATGTTGTTGTTGGTCTCCCTTAGCCCTGCGTGGGTGGTAGTTTTCTTTGTCTGCTATTCTTTGTTGATATTGCTGGTTTACTTCCTTCTTGTCCTATGCTGGTTTACTGGTTTGCTGGTTTGCTGGCTAGTCTTCATCATCTGCTGCCAGTGTTAGTATAAAGCTATCCTGAAGCTTGGTGGAAGATGGCCATTGGGTCCGCTTGGTTTGGAATGGTTTTGGTTATATGGTTCGGTTATATGCATGGCATGCATGGTTTCTACGTGATATTTAATGAAGACTTACAACTCTCTTGGCTGGTAGTGTGCTCTCTTGCTTGGATTTTTGTGGCTCTGGCTGATGATTTCCACGTCCCTGCATGGAAGAGCTCATGGTTTGCTGTTGGTTCTTTGCCTATGGTTGAATGGTGTTTACGTGAGCTAAGTCTCTACATGGTATCTGCATGGTTTGAGTTGATTCAGCGTGGTCCCTTCGTCCCTATGTGCATGAGCTGCTGTCTTCTACTCTAGGTTGGTGGAAGATGGCTTGTGGGTCTGCATGGCTTGGCTTGGTATGGTTTGGTCTCTTCATAGCCTGCATGGTTTCTGCATGTTTCTCTACGTGATTATCATTGTCTTGTTGCAGTTCTCTTAACTGGAAGTGAGCAATTTTGGGTTCTCTTTATAATACTACGTGTGGCTGCTGTTGGCCTTAGGGTTGTTTTATTAAAGTTATTTTCTAGGGAGCTTGTTCCCCCTTTTTTGGTTTAGGGTATTTGTTACCCTCCTATCTGTATATAATTTGTTTTTGCTGCTTTTGTGGCTTGGTTACTTTACTTTTGATCTTAATATATTCTTGCATTTGATCAAAAAAAAAAAAAAGAGCTCTCAGTCTATGGCATAGGGTGGTTTGGGAGCAGTGGTCCTTACCTAAGTATAGTTTCATTCTATGGTTGGCTACTTTGGGCAAACTCGGCACTCGGGATCACTATTGATCCATATTGATCCCACCTGTGTATTTTGTAGGCAGGAGGAAGAATCTCACAGGCACTTATTCTTTCTTTGTGCTTGGCCATGTCAATTGTGGACTATGATCAAAGCCTGGTTGCGGATAACCAGGAATATGAATTCCCTTTCTAGTGCTCTCCGTTGGTTGCACCCCAAGAAGAGAAACATGGCAGCTCGTATGAGAAGGGTTTCGTTGGGCATTGTGGTTTACTTAATCTGGGAGGAGCGAAACAGAAGGATTTTCGATGGCAATTCCAGAGCTGTTAATACATTCTTCAGAAGATTCTAAGTCTTGTTCTACACCATCTTCCACTTCCATGAGAGGGATCACTCTCTATTACATGTTGGCTGATGGTACTTGGAAGGGCTACACCTCCTGGTAGAATTAGTTTTGTTTATGTGGTTTATGGTCTTTGGTTCTTGTTCAAAAACCTGTTTGTTTCTTTCTTCCTAGATAAGATACACCGTAATGGCCAGAAAGACTCTTCTCATTCGAGACACCATATTGCATCTCTTGGAGTGTAACCCACAAAGTGCACTATGCAAAGTCAGCATCCTCCTGCCAATACGAAGCCAAGATTTTATCTTATCCCACAAACGACTCGTCCAATTACAAGCAAAGAACAGATGACCATAGGTCTCTTCCTCACACCGACATAAAACACAAGCGGGATCAATAGGAATGAACCTCAACCTGTCACGAGTGCGGAGTTTGCCCATGACAGCCAGCCATAGTATGAAGCTGTATTTAGGCAAAGACCACGGCTCGCAGACAACTCGACCCCACGAAACTACTGTACCAACCGGTCAGAAGAAATCATATGCGTGGGCTAGAAAGGGACCAGCGGCAGTAGACCACCTATTCATCAAAGAGATGCTCTCCACTTCTGAGTCCCCACAATGCTGAAAGATGAGGTCCCTAACAGAAACAATTGCTTTCCACAACGGGGAAGAGGAAGGACGCGCTTGGACAGTCCAAATGGTGCCACTGCTCAAGTAGAAATGGTGGATCCAGCGAATCCAAACTGAGTCTGTTTTAAGATGTATATGCCATAGTTGCTTGCCAAGAAAACTTCTATTATGGGCACAAAGATCAAATAAACCCAGCCCACCCTCTGCTTTAGGCATGCAAACAGTCTTCCAAGCAACTAGAGTTAAGGTGCTTCTACGGACATCCCCGGTCCATAGAAAGTTTCTGCAAATGCTTATAATGTTCCTCATCACAGTTGCAGGGATAGGGAAAATATTTAGCCAAAACTGGACTTTCCCAAATAGAACAGACCGGAGGAGCTCCAAACGCCCTGCATACAAAAGATGTTTGCCAATCCATCCTTGGACTGACGATTGCAAATCCTGCAGAAGCGGCGAAAACTTGATAGCTAGCAGCCTATGAGGACTCAGAGGAACCCCAAGATATGTGAAAGGAAATTGCCCTTCTCTGAAGCCAGAAGTTGTGAGAATAGAATGCTTGTGAATAGAGCCCACTCCCCCAAAGAAAATGAATGATTTCTGCGGATTAATGTCCAAACTCAAGTCTAGCCAAAGAGAGTGAGTTGTTGAAGGATACAATGAACTGAAAAGGGGTCACCATGAGAGAGAAGTAAAACATCATCTGCAAAAGCAAGGTGAGTGATACCTTGTACTGCACATTTAGGATGAAACCGAAAGCCCTCCTGTTGGGAAACAAGCGTGAGTATTCTGGAGAAGTATTTCATACAACATATAAAAAGGTACGGGGACAAGGGTCTCCTTATCGAACACCACTGTTTCCCGAAAAAAACCCATGGATATCACCATTAACTGCAACAGAGTAGGAGGCAGAGGAAACACATTGCATAACAAGAAGGAGAAATTTAGCTGGAAAGTCAAGGTAGCGAAGAAGGCGTTCAAGAAATTCCCATTGGACAGAGTCAAAGGCTTTTTTAAAATCAACTTTCAGCAAGCATCGGGGGGACGTGCTCTTCCTACCATACTGGCGAAGAAGCTCCTGAACAAGATTAATGTTGTCGCTCATATTCCTGCCACCTAAGAAAGCATTCTGCATGGGGCTGACAATGTCCTGTAAGGCTTGGGCAAGCCGACTAGCTAAAATCTTGGCAATCACTTTATAAATAACATTACAACAGGAAATAGGCCTGAAATCAGATGGAGAAGAGACATTCTCTGATTTGGGGACCAAAGCAATGATGGAGTGGTAACCTGCTTAAGTAGTTTGCCAGAGTGAAAGAAGTCCTGAACAGCGCACAAAAATCCTCGCCCACAACAGACCAAGCTTGCTTGAAGAAGGAGGAGTAGCCATCAGGGTCTGGGGCCTTCTCATTCTCAATGCTAAAAACTACCTGATGAATATCCTCATGAGAGACCGGGGAGAGGAGAAAGCCATGAGAGCTAGGTGGAAGACACGGGCCACACTGAATAACTGCACTGTCAAGGGGAACAATGGTCTTGGAAGTGCCTAGCAACTGTTGGTAATAAGCCACAAATTCATCACCCACTTCCTAAAGAGAACTGCTAAGTCTGTCGTTACTGCACATAATAGCTGGAATGAAGTTCTTGCGATGGTTCTGCCCCATGAGAGCATGGAAGAACTTAGAGCCTCTGTCACTGTCCTTGAGAAACTTGCATTTTATTTTTTGACTGAAGAACTGTTTTTCCGCAAACTTCAAAGAAGATAGTTTGGATCGTAGAAGCATGTCCTATTCAAACAAAAGTTGGTTATCCCTGTCGTGCTGGAATGCAGATTGGAGTTGCCCCAACTGAGACTCAAGCCGAGAAACACTTTATGAAATGTGACTGAAATGAAGGCGATTGAGCTCCTTTAAAGGCCCCTTCAAGAGCATAAGCCTACGGTAAAAAATATACATGGGAGTACCATATACAGGAGAGGACCAACCAGAAGAGACCACCTCCAGAAACTGATCATGTGCAGCCCACATATTAAAGAATTTAAAATTTCATCTACCCTGCACATAGGGATCCAGTCTAACTACTGCAGGAGAATGATCTGTAAAGGCACCTGGGGAACCAAAGTGAACATGAGTTAGACGCTGCAAAGAAGACCATGAAGGATTGATCAACACCCGATCGAGTTTGCTCCAAACAGAGCCGTTTGTCCAACTGAAGTGGCAGCCAGTGAAATTGACATCATGAAGGCCCAGATCAAAACAACAGTCTCGAAAATCAGAGATTTCATAGGAAGAGACAGCCTCACCATTGTGTTTATCTGCAGGGGAAAGCATAGAGTTAAAATCACCAAGAACTATCCAGGGACAGCTTGAATTACAGCGCCTTAAATCCTCCCATAGAGATCGTCTTGCAGAGATAGTATTGAAGCCATAAACAAAAGTAACCATAAAGCTAATTTGAGAAATCAAACAGGTTTCTGAAAGATGTAAAGCCTGTGCAGAGGATCCAAGCAAATCAACCTTAACTGTAAATGGATTCCAAAAAACCACAATTCTAGCAGTGCGTGCAACATCTGCATTTGAAAAATACTACCAGTGCCTTGGCCAAAATTTATGCATAGAGGCAACTCTGGAGGAGAGCATTTTTGTTTCAAGCAACCCACACACATCCATCTTATGCTTCTTCATGAGGCTAACAACCTCATGTTGCTTCAGGGGATTATTAAGTCCCCTGATATTCCAGCTGAATATAATTATAGTTTTGCAGGGGAAGGGGAAACCCTTCCACTACGACCACGCTGCTTCTGGTTACGAGTTCGGACTCCACATTGGATAGACACATCTAAGATAGGAGCATTCACAGATTTGCCAGCAATATCAACCTCACCAGTATTAGTTGCCAAAGAGTTTGTTCTGGGAGTAGAGGGATTGTGACCTTCGCCAGCACAAGGAGGCACAACCAATGGTTCAGTAAGAGAAGGGGAAAAACCCCGAACCTCTTTAGCACAAGGGGTTGCCATCAATGGATTAGTTCTAGAAGTTTGAACTGCTCCTGTGCAAACAAGGGGGAAGGAGTTACAGGAGAGTTGGCAACAAATACTGCCCAGATACGGGCCCAGATACGACCACCTCCTTCCCCTTATCCTGCTTACTGGATTTACGTCTAGATTCCACAGTAACCCAACCATTAGTAATAACATAATCAGCTTATGACCCGACACCCCCTAGAAACTGCTGGTATGTCGTGGTCTTGTGACTGGCCTTGCACCTGTGGCAGAGGAGAAAAAACCTGGAGAGGAGGCTGGGGACCCAATCTACTAAAAGCAGTCCCTTTATCAGCTTAAACAGCCTGAGCCTGGGTTGATGGTAGGGAACAATTTTGATAGCAGCAGCAGCTTTGGGGCAGAGGAGATGAGTATGGCCAAGAACATGGCAAAAATTACAATACTTAGGCAAAGTTTCGTAGACAACCTTTTGGTACAGAGTAGGACCTTCAGGCAAAGAGATCTCAACTGAGTGTTGGAGTTCCTCAAGAAGATCAATTTCAACCAACACCCGTGCATAAGACATATGGGAAAGATTTGAGGTAAGCTGGTCACACTAAATAGGCTTCCCAAGAACGCTGGCTATCTTTGATAAACAAATAGGTGACCAGCAGCACAGAGGAAGGTTTGGAAACTTTACCCAAACAGGGACCCTTGACATTTCTTCACTGGAAAAGTTAAAATTTCATCATAGGCCGCAAAATAAGGGGCCGTCTATACACAAGATAGGGTCCTCTACGAAGAACCGTAAGCTTAGCCTCCTCTGTTTTAAAATGGTAGACCAGCCACCCAGATTCATGGATGGTAAGGGTGGCCTCACATTTCCAAACATTGAAGATAATACTATTCAGAGCTCTATAGCCAAGGCTTTTTCAAGATACATAGCCCACAACACAAAAATTCCAAACTTCAAATTTGGGTTGAATGTCCTCAGGGGAAATGGCACAAGTTTTGGAGAGATGATTAAGTGAGAAGTTTTGAAGTTTGGTATAGGAAACAGTAGATCTATTGGAAAAGAAAAGGTCCCGCCATTTGCTACTACCAAGAGCGGAGAGAGGGTTACCTGCTACAATGGAGGGTGGAGACTTTCGACAGCCAGAAGGTGGAGAGAAAAGCATCACACTCTTCATCGGAGGGGGGGAGGTATCTTCTCAGCCGGGGGCAGAGGAGAAGGGGAAGGCACTTTCTCAACAGGGAGCAGAGCAGGGGCTTGAGGGGAGTCATCACACTCTTCATCAGAAAAGTTAAAATCCAGTTGATCCTCATCCAGGATCTCTTCATCAGAAGCAATAGAGCAATCTTCCACCAGAACCTCATCCAAAGACTTAGAGCCAGAAGCAACAACCAACTCAGATGCAGGATGGAGAGCACTAAGACCCACTTCACAAGGTTGAGATGAAGGCGAGGGGGAAGGGTCTGGGTCGGGTGCACAGGGAACTACATCGGGTTTGGTAGCAGGGACAACCGTGAGGGCGAGAACCACTGAACCATCGCCATCGTGGTCAACCCTTCATGGTCTTATTTATAGCGCCTCACTCATGTTCATTTTGGAAATTCAGGTGCCTTTACTGACCATTCTCGTGCCGAAGTTCGTCTGGATCCGTTTGTGCAGGGTAGATGAAATTTTAAATTCCACAACATATGGGCTTCACATGATCAATTCTTGGAGGTGGTCTCTTCTCATTGGTTCTCTCCAGTATATGGCACTCCTATGTACATTTTGTGTCTTAGGCTTAAACTCCTGAAAGGGCATTTGAAAGAGCTCAATCGTCTTCATTTTAGTCATATATCAGAACGAGTATTGCGACTTGAATCTGAGTTGGAGCATCATCAATCTGTATTGTGGCAAGACATGGATAATCAACTCTTATTAGCTCAAGACAGGATTCTTCGATCCAAGTTGTCTACTATGAAGTTTGCTGAAAAATAGTTTTTCAGTCAAAAGATAAAATACAACTTTCTTAAACACAGTGACAAAGGCTCTAAGTTCTTCCATGCTCTCCTAGGTCAGAATCATCGGAGGAACTTCATTCCATCCATTATGTGCAGCCATGGCAGTCTTAGTACATCATTCCACTTGATAGTGTAGTTATTCACTGTGGTCCATGTCTTTCATCTAGTTCTCATGGCCTTCTCCTCTCTCCAGTTTCTCATGAGGATATACGAAAAGCAGTCTTCAGCATTGGAAATGACAAAGCCCCAGGTCCCGATGGCTACTCCTCCTCCTTCTACAAGCAAGCCTGGCCTGTTGTGGGAGGGGATGTATGTGCGACTATTCAGGATTTTTTCCAATCTTGCAGACTCCTCAAACAGGTTAACCATTCAATTATTGCTTTGGTTCCCAAATCAGCAAATGTTTCTTCTCCATCTGATTACAGACCAATTTCTTGTTGTAATGTTATCTACAAAGTGATTGCAAAGATTTTAGCAAGTCGCCTTGCTCACGCTTTAAAGGACATTGTCAGCCCATGCATAATGCATTTTTAGGTGGCAGGTTTATGAGTGACAACATCAATCTTATCCAGGAGCTTCTTCGTCAGTATGGCAGGAAACGCTCGTCACCTCGTTGTTTGCTGAAAGTTGATTTTAAAAAAGCCTTTGACTCTGTCCAGTGGGAATTCTTAGCAAACCTTCTTCGACACTTTGGCTTTCCAGCTCATTTTGTCTTTCTTGTTATGGAATGTGTATCCACTGCTTCTTTCTCTGTTGCAGTTTATGGGGATATTCATGGGGTTTTCTTGGGGAAGAGTGGAGTCAGACAAGGCGATCCCTTGTCCCCATACCTTTTTATCTGTTGTATGGAATATTTCTCCAGAATGCTTAAGCTTGCCTCCCAGCAGGAAGGCTTTTGTTTCCATCCAAAGTGTGAGGTGCAAGGCATCAGTCACCTTGCGTTTGCAGACGATGTATTACTTCTCTCCCGTGGTGACTTCTCTCCAGTTCATTGTCTACTCCAATAGCTCACTCTCTTTGGCCAGACTTCTGGTTTGGACATCAACCCGCAGAAATCATCCATTTTCTTTAGGGGAGTAGGCAATATTCAAAAGCAATCTATTGGAAGATGTGTCTTGTTGGCTATATTGTTGGTCGCTCTCCTAGCTTTAAAACCTTGTAGAACCTTATTGCTACCACAAGGCACTGTGAGGCATCTTTAACTATCTGGTTGGTTGATTTTCAAATTTGCTTATGATGCAGACAAATTGAATGTCTTGTCTAGGGGTCCTTATCTAGTCTATGGCAGGCCTCTCATTCTTAGGGCAATGCTAGAATATTTTGATTTATCTTCCTCTGAAATGCACATTGTTCCAGTTTCAGTTAAATTTCTCAACCTCCCACTCAAGTGCTGGTCACTCAAATGTCTGTCTAAGATCGCCAGTGTACTTGGTAAACCCGTTCAAAGTGACATGCTTACCTCTTCTATGTCAAGACTCTCTTATGCCAGGGTGTTGGTGGAAGTCAACTTGTTATTTGACCTGCCTTACTCCATTAAAGTTACTTTACCAAATGGCAGTCTGCTCCATCAACAAGTTGTTTATGAAACCCTATCACGTTTTTGCAAGCATTGTAGAACCCTTGGTCACCTTACTTCAACTTGCACCAAATCCCCGCCTCCTCTTGTTCCAAATAAACAACAAGCTCATGACCCTGCTCCTGTTCCCAAAGACAGGGATTCTGTTTTCCACCATTTGGGTCCCCAAGTAGACACCCCTATTGTTGACTGCTCAGGAGCTAAACTGTCTGCTGATTGTGATCCTAATACAAAGCAGGTTGAAGCTGAGCTTGTATCTGAGAATGGAGCTGCTGCTCCTCACACTGGTGGTTGGGAAATTGTTCAGAGCAGAAAAGTTAGGCGCAAGCCTTCACTCCCAAGACCTTCTACTAGATCCCCTCATGTTGAGCCTTGCTCGCCCCAAGAAACTTCTCATATGGTTCACAGGGAGCGTGACGCTTTCACCTCCAAGTCCTGTTTCCCACACCACATCAACACCAGCTCCTAATGACTTAGCTGGCTTTCGAATTGATAAGGGCAAATCTCTGGTTGTATCAGGTGCTCTAGGTCATTCCACATCTTGTTCAATTGGTATGCCCCCAGGGAGAAGGGCTCAACAGCGCACTGGTGGTTGCCTCCCAACCCCCTTCATTCATGAAGATCTACTCCTGGAATGTGAAAGGGCTCAACAACCCTCTGAAACAACATTAGGTAGTAAGCCTCATGAAGAAGAATAAGTTAGATGTTTGTGGTTTTGTTGAAACAAAGCTGGTTTCTTCTGCTGTTTCTTTCATGCATAATCTCCGGTTAAGGAATTGGAGGTCTTTGTCTAATGTTGCAGCAACCAACACTGCACGCATTTTGGTTTTTTGGAACCCCTCCACTATTAAGGTGGAGCTCATTAATCTTTCTGCCCAGGGTCTTCACGTCACCATAAGTAGCTTGGTGAATCAATGTACTTTTATTGCAACTTTTGTTTATGGCTATAACACTATTATTGCTCGCAGAGCTCTTTGGGAAGACTTGCATAAATGGAGCCCAAATTCTCCCTAGATTATTCTGGGCGATTTTAACTCTCTCATGTTAACCTGTATCCTCATATGAAGTTGCTGATTTTAGAACCTATTGCTCTATGTTAGGTGTCTCTAATCTCAACTTCACAGGAAGCCATTTCACCTGGACCAATGGGAAGATATGGAGTAAAATTGGCAGGGTTCTGGCGAATCCAAACTGGTTGAGTCTTCAAATATCAGTCCATGTTCACTTCAGCACCCCAGGTGCCTTTTCTGATCATTCTCCCATATCGATCAACATTGGCCCTCAGTATCAAAGAAGATGTGCTAGCTTCAAGTTTTTTAACATGTGGGTGGAGCATCAAGATTATAAATCCCTCCTCTTTGAGCAATGTCATGCTGAGGTCTATGGCTCTCCAATGTATGTCTTATGCAGGCGGCTTAAGCTTCTCAAGGGTCCCCTGAAACAGCTCAACAAGCTTCATTTTGGCCACATTTCGGAGAGAGTCCGCAGGGTTGAAGCTGATATGGAGCAGCATCAATCTTTGCTGCAAGACAATAGGGACAATGTGCAATTGCTGGCTCAAGATCACAAGCTTCGCCTGGAGCTTGTCAACCTTAAATCATCGAAGAAAATGTTCTATAGCCAGAAATTGAAATGTAACTTGTTCAAGGATAGTGATAGAGGGACTAGCTTTTTCCATGCCTTGATGAACCAGAAACACAAGAAGAACTTCATTCCTGCTATTCATCGTAATGATGGTTCCCTCACAACTTCAGTAAGTGAGGTAGGGGATGTCTTTGTCAGCTTCTTCAAGCAGCTCCTGGGTACTTCGCGGACCACATCCCCTTTCGATGAGTCTTTTGTCCGTTATGGTCCCTGTATTGATTCTACCTTGCATGCTTCTTTATTAGCTAATGTCTCAAATGATGATATAAAAAAGGCCCTCTTCAGTATTGATGATACAAAATCCTCAGGCCCTGATGGTTACTCCGCTTTATTCTTCAAGAATTCTTGGGATGTGGTTGGTCAGGATCTTTATGCTGCGGTGAGAGACTTCTTCCAATCAGGCCAGCTTCTTAAGCATATCAATCATTTTATCATAGCTTTGGTACCGAAGTCTCCTCATGTCTGAACTGCCAGCGACTTCAGACCCATTTCTTGTTGTAACGTAGTGTACAAGATCATCTCAAAAATTCTAGCTGACATAATGGGGCATGTCCTGGATGGCATCATCAGCCCCATACAAAATGCCTTCCTAGGTGGTCGTCGCATGGCTGACAATATCAATCTTTTGAAGGAGCTGCTTAGTCAATATGAAAGGAAAAGAACGTCCCCTAGATGCCTGATTAAAATTGATTTCAGGAAAGCACGCAGAAGTCTCTCACCGCAGCACAAACATCCTGACTAACAACATCCCAAGAATTCTTGAAGAATAAAGCGTAGTAAGCATCAGGGCCCGGGGATTTTGTATCACCAATATTGAAGAGGGCTTTTTTTATATCATCATTTGAGACATCAACTAATAAAGAAGCATGCAAGGTAAAATCAATACAGGGACCACAGCGGACAAAAGACTCATCGAAAGGGGATGTGGTCCGCGAAGTACCCAGGAGCTGCTTGAAGAAGCTAACAAAGACATCCCCTACCTCACTCACTGAACTTCATTCCTGCTTGAAGTACCCAGTAGCATGAATGAAGTTCTTCTTATGTTTCTGGTTCATCAAGGCATGGAAAAAGCTAGTCCCTCTATCACTATCCTTGAACAAGTTACATTTCAATTTCTGGCTATAGAACATTTTCTTCGATGATTTAAGGTTGACAAGCTCCAGGCAAAGCTTGTGATCTTGAGCTAGGAATTGAGCATTGTTCCTATTGTCTTGCAGTAAAGATTGGTGGTGCTCCAGGTTTACTTCAGCCCTGCGGACTCTCTCCGAAATGTGGCCAAAATGAAACTTGTTGAGCTGCTTCAAGGGACCCTTGAGAAGCTTAAGCCGCCTGCATAATATATACATTGGAGAGCCATAGACCTCAGTATGCCAGTGCTTCAAGAGGAGAGATTTATAATCTTGATGCTCAACCCACATGTTCAAAAACTTGAAGCTAGCACGTCTTCGTTGATACTGAGGGCCAATGCAAACCGATATGGGAGAATGATCAGAAAAGGCACCTGGAATGCTGAAGTGCACATGGACTGATCTTTGAAGACTCTGCCAGTGAGGATTCGCCAAAACCCTGTCAATTTTGCTCCATATCTTTCATTTGTCCAGGTGAAATGGCTTCCTGTGAAGTTGAGATCAGAGAGACCTAACACAGAGCAACAAGTTCTAAAATCAGCAACTTCATATAAGGATACAGGCTCTCCATTATGTTTACCCGCTTGAGATAACAGAGTTAAAATCGCCTAGAATAATCTAGAGAGAATTTGAGCTCCATTTCTGCAAGTCTTCCCAAAGAGCTCTGCGAGCAATAACAGTGTTATAGCCATAAACAAAAGTTGCAATAAAAGTACATTAATTCACCAAGCTACGTATGGTGACGTAAAGACTCTGGGCAGTAAGATCGATGAGCTCCACCTTAACAGTGGAAGGGTTCCAAAAAACCAAAATGCGTGCAGTGTTGGTTGCTGCAACATTAGACAAAAATCTCCAATTCCTTAACCGGAGCTTCTACATGAAAGAAACAGCAGAAGAAGCCAGCTTTGTTTCAACAAAACCACAAACATCTAACTTATTCTTCTTCATGAGGCTTACTACCTCATGTTGTTTGAGAGGGTTGTTGAGCCCTCTCACATTCCAGCAGTAGATCTTCATGAATGAGGGGGGATGGGAGGCAACCCTTCGCCCCTGCCAGATACAGCACCAGTGCGTTGGTGAGCCCTTCTCCTTTAGGGCATACCAATTGAACGAGATGTAGAATGTCCTAGAACACCTGAGACAACCACAGATTTTCCCTTATCAGTCCTAAAGTCAACTAAGTCATTAGGAGGTGGTGTTGATGTGGTGTGGGAAACAGAACTTGGAGGTGAAAGTTGGCGCTCCCTGTGAACCATATGAGAAGTTTCTTGAGTTGGGCAAGGCTCAACATGAGGGGACCAAGTAGAAGGTCTTAGGGGTGAAGGCTTGCGCCTAACTTTTCTGCTCTGAACAATTTCCCAACCACCAGAGTTAGGAGCAATAACTTCATTCTCAAATACAAGCTCAGCTTCAACCTGCTTTGTATTAGGAGCACAATCAGCAGGCAGATTTGCCTATGAGTGGTCAACAACGGGGGTGTCTACTTGGGGTCCCAAACGGTGGAAAACATAATCCCTATCTTTGGAAACAGGAACAGGGTCATGAGCCTGTTGTTTGCTTGGAACAATAGGAGACAGGGATTTGGTGCAAGTTAAAGTAATGTAACCAAGGGTCCTGCAATGCTTGCAAAAACGTGATGGGGTTTCATAAACTTGTTGATGGAATAAGCAGTCATTTGGCAGAGTAACTTCAATGGAGTAAGGCAAGTCAGATAACAAGTTGACTTCCACCAACACCCTAGCATAAAAGAGTCTTGACATAGAAGAGGTAAGCATGTCACTTTGAAGGGGTTTACCAAGAACACTAGCGATCTTAGACAGACATTTGAGAGACTAGTACTTGAGTGGGAGGTTGGGAAATTTAACCCAAACTGGAATGGTGTGCATTTCAAAGGAAGAGAAATCAAAATATTCTGGCATTGCCTTGAGAATGAGAGGTTTGTCATAGACTAGATAAGGACCCCCAGATAAGACATTCAATTTGTCTGCATCATTAGCAAATTTAAAAATCAACCAACCAGAGGCATGAATTGTTAAGGATGCCTCGTAGTGCCATGTGTTAACAATAAGGTTCTGTAAGGCTTTAAATCCAGGAGAATGATCAGCAATATAGCCAACAAGACATATCTTCCAATAGTCACATTTAGTGTCTAAATCATCATCAACCAAATTACAGCCTCTAGTTTCAATGAAAGTAGAGTAATGAATGAGTTTAGGGCACTTGGTAGTGTTGCGATTAGACGCAAAAAGATTATGCCAAGTGCTAGGAGAAGGCTCTGGGTTGTTACTTGTAGTAGCAGCCAAAGGGACATTGTCATCCACAGGAGCTGACAGGGCTGGGGCAGCAACCAAAGCATAATCAACACATGTGGGGGAGGTAACAGGGCTGGCTGGGTACCTGTAGGGTAGACAACAGGGACGGGTGGAGCTGCAACCATTGGAGAGGTGAAGAATTTAGAGCCCCCCGCATAATCTTCCTCAGAAGAGTCAAAATCCACTTCCTCATGATCAAAATCTTCATCGTTAGAACAATCCTCCACAAAAACATGGTTAATGCTAGGGGAAGGATCAACATGATATTGGGGCACAGAACCGTGCAAGGGAGAGTGAATTTGATGATTAGGACAAGGACTTTCAGGGGCTAAGACAACAAGCGGGCTTTGGTTTGAATTTGAATTTTGGGGCACTGTAGCATGAACAGTACGAGACAAGCTGAGAATCAACCAGCAACTTTTGCTATTTCAACTAAGATTTAGGGGGCCTAACCTTCTTCTTTTTGTTAGCCATAACCAGGAAGAACAGTTGTTCGTCTTTCATAAATCCAAGAATTTCACCTCTAACTATGTAATACGAATGCCCCCGACTGTCCCTGTTAATCATTACTCCGATCCCGAAGGCCAACACAATAGGATCGAAATCCTATGATGTTATCTCATGCTAATGTATCCCGCGCTTGGTTGAATTTCTTCACTTTGACATTTAGAGCACTGGGCAGAAATCACATTGCGTGAGCATCCGCAAGAACCATCCCAATGCTATGTTTTAATTAAATAGTCAAATTCCCCTTATCCGTACCAATTCTGGGTCTGCCTGCTATGTGCTGCTTTAAGCTGTTGTTCTGGTGTTTTTGTGCTGCCTTGGTGGCTTTGTGTTTTTGGTTCAGCAAGCTAGCCTCTTGTTGGCGCTTGCTTTCTAGTAGACTCGTTTGTTTATTTGTTTCAAGGAGTTTGTTCCTTTCTGTTCAAGGAAGTTTGTTCCCTTTCACTGGTTTGTATATGCCTGTACATTTGACTTGTTGGTCTCCAGCTATGTTTTTTAATCTATATAATTTCTTACATTTGGGATGAAACCGAAATCCCACCTGTTGAGAGGCCAGCTTAACATCCTGGAAAAGTATTCCATACAGCAAATAAAAAGATATGGGGACAAGGGATCCCCTTGTCTTACACCACTTTTTCCCAGAAAGAATCCATGAAGGTCACCATTCACAGCAACAGGGTAAAAGGCAGTGGAGACACTGTATTAGAAGAGAAACAAATCTATCTGGAAACCCAAGTTGCCGAAGAAGATTTTCCAGGAAGTCCCACTAGACAGAATCAAAGGCTTTCCTGAAATCCACTTTCAACAAGCTGTGAGGAGAAGAACGCTTCCTGCCATATTGCCTGAGAAGCTCCTGAACAAGGTTGATGTTATCACTCATAAGCTAGCCACCCAAGAAGGCGTTCTGCATGGGGCTGATAATGTATGTTAAAGCATGAGCTAGCCAACCAGCCAAAATATTTGCAATCACCTTATAAATCACATTGCAGCATGAGATTGGCCTGAAATCAGACGAAGAAGAAACATTGGTTGATTTGGAAACCAAAGCAATAATTGAATGATTAACCTGGCTAAGGAGCCATCCAGAAAGAAAAAATTCTTGCACAGCTGCACTGAGATCCTCCCCAACAATATGCCAGGCTTGCTTGAAGAAGAGGGAAGAGTAGCCATCAGGCCTAGGAGCTTTGTCATCCCTTATGCTGAAGACTGCCTTCTGAATATCCTAATGAGTAACCGAAGAAAGGAGAAGATCATGAGAGCTAGAGGAGAGACAGGGCCCACTATGAATGATCGCATTATCAAGGGGAATGGTGGTTTTGGATGTACCAAGCAGCTGCTGGAAATACTACACAAAGATAGCTCCCACTTCCTCCGAAGAGGAGCTAACCCAACCATGAGTGGTCATAATGGCTGGAATGAAATTCCTTGTGTGAGTATGATTCATCAGTGCATGAAAAAACTTGGAGCCTCTATCACTATCCTTAAGGAAGTTGCACTTGATCTTTTGACTGAAAAACTGTTTTTCCGCAAACTTCAAAGCTGACAGCTTTAATCGAAGAAGCACCTGCTGCCGACTCTGCCGACTTTCTACTAAACATGTGTCTCCTCCTTGTATTGATGGCCGAAACCTAGACATTACTACCACAACAGGTAAATCTTTATCTCCCCTTCCGGGTAGCAGCAAAAGGCGAGAACTATTTTCTTCAAATAGAAACACTAAATATTGTACCAAGCTCAAAAATCTCTCTTAATCATCTAACTAAAACATGTTCCATCTCGCCATAATTTTGATGTATGGAATTTATGCGCTGTGGGTTATGATTCTAGTAAAAGCCATGGATTTAGGGCTCTGAATAATCTTATTAGTACTGTTTGGAAGTGTGATGTCACCCTCACTACTCATGAATCTGGCTAGCTGGTGTATCGATTTAAAAGTGAGGAAGACAAGCTTGTTATACATGGGGGTCCCTATCTTGTGTATGGTAGACCTCTTATCTTGAGGCCGATGACGGAGTATTTTGATTTCTCTTGTAACGAAACGTCACGAGTTCTAGTATGGGTGAAATTTCTGAACCTTCCTCTGAAATGTTGGTCGCCAACTTGTTTATCCAAAATTGCTAGTGTGCTTGGCAAACCAATTCAATGTGACAAGCTAACTTCTAACCTTTCCCGATTATCCCCGATTATCCTATGCTAGAATGTTGATGTAGTATTTTACTAATGCTGATGTAGCTAGCAAAGCTAGAATTATTGTTTTCTAGAATCCTCTACGGTCAAAGTTGATTTGCTTGCCTCTTCTGCAGAGGGTCTTCATCTTTCTGTTAGGAGTTTGATCTCTCAATTTAGTTTCATGGTCACTTTTGTTTATGGCTTCAACACTATGATTGCTAGAAGGTCTCTGTGGGCTGATTTGCGGACATGGTGCCCTACTTGTCCCTGGATGGTGCTTGGTGATTTTAATTATGTGCTCTCTCCAGCAAATAAGCACAATGGTGAAGTTGTTTCCACTTATGAAACCTCAGATTTTAGAGAATTTTGCTCTAATCTTGGCCTTCATGATCTCAACCATACCGGATGTCACTTTAGTTTATAGAACTCCTATGTATATATTATGTAGAAGGCTTAAATTTCTAAAATGGCCTTTGAAGGAGATCAACAAGCTTTACTTTAACCATATTTCTAAGCGAGTTTCAAGACTTGAAACTGAGTTAGAGCTTCTTCAATTTGCGTTTCAGCAAGATAGAGATAATCATCTTTTGTTAGAGCAAGACAGGCTCCTTCACTTAAAGTTGTCCAATCTAAAATCTGCAGAAAAAATGTTCTTTAGCCAGAAGATCAAATGCAAATTCCTCAAGAAGAGTGACAAAGGCTCTAGTTTCTTTCATGCTCTCATGAGTCAAAATCATCGGAGGAACTTTATTCCAGTCATCATGTGTAGTCATGGTCGTCTTATCACCTCCTTGAAGGAAATAGGAGCAAAATTTATGTAATATTACCAGCATTTGCTTGGAACATCCAAAGACACTCTTCCTCTAGATAGTGTTGTATCCAATGTGGGCCTTGTTTAGCTCAAAGTTCCCATTATCTTCTCCTCTCTCCGGTTTCAAATGAGGACATTCGGAAGGCGGTGTTCAGTATTAGGAATGTCTGATGGTTACTCTTCTTTTTTCTTCAAACAAGTCTGGAGTGTTGTAGGGAGGGATTTTTATGTTGCTGTTCAAGATTTCTTCCTTTTTGGCAAGCTCCTTAAGAAGGTTAATCACTTGTTATTGCTTTAGTTCCTAAATTGGCTAATGTCTCATCAATAAATGATTTCAGATCAATCTCTTGTTGTAATGTGATATATAAGATGATTGCTAAAATTCTTGCTGGTCGCTTAGCTCACGCTTTGACATAAATCATCAGTCCCATGCAGAATGCTTTCTTGGGTGGCAGACTAATGAGTGACAATATTAATTTGGTCCAAGAGCTTCTTTGACAGTATGGCAGAAAACGATCTTCTCCTCGTTGTCTTATGAAGGTTGATTTTTGGAAGACCTTTGACTCTGTTCAGTGGGTTTTCCTAGGGGATCTCCTTCGACAGCTTGGCTTTCTAGAAAGATTTGTTCATCTTGCTATGCAGTGTCTTCACAACCTTCTTTTTTGTTGCTGTGAATGGTGACCTTCATGGTTTCTTCCCTAAAAGAAGTGGTGTGCGGCAAAAGAACCCCTTATCTCCATATCTGTTTATTTACTGCATGGAATACTTCTCCAGGATGCTCAAGTTGGCCTCTCGGCAGCGAGGATTTTGTTTTCATCCAAATTATGGTGTTCAAGGCATCAACCATCTTGTTTTCACGGATGATGTCTTACTGCTCTCTCGTGAGGATTGTAATAACACTGCCTCTTTTAACTGGAATATTCACCACCTCCAATTTGATTGAACTCTCGTCCTTGTAACATTCTTTTTTAGTTCCAAAGGGGTATGGGATGCGAATCTCTCCATATTGATCTGGACAGCCAGACTTTACTAAAAGTTATGTTATTGCTAAAGGTAACGTTAACAACATCATCGACAAAATCATCCGAACCACCAAAATCATTTTCTTCATTCTGGTTACCTCAGAGCGGAATTCTTTCTCCACAAACACCAATAGTTGACCCTAGATGACATACTCCCACAAGCATGAATGTCGAAATCTAGATCAGCTTCTACAACATTTGCTTCTAAAAAATTCATTGTCAAGAAACTGATTACAGCAGTGAATGGTAGTGTAAATATGCTAGATTGCTATCACAACAAGAATTCCACATTAATCTGAAAGTAAAGGGGAAAGAAGTTTAAACTAAGTTTGTCGAGAAGAATCATATTTATTTTGGATTACATGTCATGTTATCATAAAAAAGTGTCATTCATACAAGTTAAATTGGAAATTTTAAAACCCAGCTACGGTACTTACAACTATAGCTGACATGAATAAAAGTTATTCTAAATGGCTGACAAACATGACTAAAATGGAATGGTGGTTTATGAATAAAGTTAAGTGATTCAGTCTTGATCAGCATTAACGACATTATTTACTTAAATTGCTGCCTAATTAACATCAATTAGCCTTTTGTGATACACACACACCATTGAATTATCTCAAAAGAAGCTAATGCATTGTCACATACATGCTACAATTAGAAGGTGTTTCAATGAATAGGTCCATATACCTACCACTATTCATGGTTTGAGTTCTTGTATGGCGTCCTCGTTACTTTTGATGAGTTATGGACATCAAAAACCTCACCTACTTTAAATTTTAGATTCCCATTGGTTATGCTTATCACTTCTCCACGTGCTATAGGATGCAATATATGATATTATATATAGATTTAGGATCATTAATTAATGAGAATATTATGTTTGCCCTTTAAAGTCATCTTGTCTTTTTATCTAGCTTCATTTCCAAATTCTTCATTATCTCTATATGATTTAAATTATTAGTTTATTAACTTGTTATAACAGATTTATCTTTTTCTTTTTTTTATATATAATAATCGAGATATAGCATATTTATCTTGCAAGTTGAGAAGAAATAGAAGGCTTAAATCTATTAAATAGCCAACCCTTTACTATTTATATGTGTAGAGCAATATACAATTGTAAGAGTAAAGATTACAACACTAGAGTAGTGCCTATAACACACACACGCACGCGCACACACAACAAATTTAGACTGTTTGACAAATAAAGAAGAAACTATAGATGCATAGTTATCTTTAACAAGTCTAACTATGAAAACTACAAAAACATTAATGAGAAGTATAGAAAATACATTAACATAAATAAAGCAAGCATAAAGTATCAGTATGTGTGAGTGATTGGTTAGAAAACCTGACAGATGAACAAATAAGAAATATGTGGAGAAGAGCTACAAATAAAAGAAAATTTTTACAGTTTGTGACTAATACAATATATAAAGAATTTCTAGGACTTGATACATTATTACACACTCCACAAAGTTAGCAACACCAACGAGATAAAGCCAGATGGCATTTGAAAAATATAGTAATATGCAACATGTGTTATGTAAAACCTTACATTTGTGAATACCAGAAATATTATTATAGAATAGATGATGCAGTAAAACCACAATATAGAGAAATGTTTTATAACAAATTACCTATTAATGTAGGAAATATTTTAAAAGAAGAATGGAGAACTAAAAACCAAGAAATATTCCCAAACATTTTAGGAGCTAGAATAAGAATATTACAAGAATATATATTAAAAACATGTACAACACAGAGAGCAGCCAAACAAATAAAAAGAATGGATAGATTTTGTTGTGATAAAAAGAATGTTGAATTACTAGGAAGATATGAATGTATAATACCTACACAGAAAAAATATTATAAGAAAAAGAAAACCTACAAAAACTATGACAAAAGAAATTATAAGAGACAGAAATTTAGATTCAAAAATATAATTATAATAAATACAAGAAAAATTATAACCCAAATTTTAGAATAAAATATTTTAGAAAGAAAGGAACCTTATAAAGAAAAGAGAAATACCAAGAAAATAAACAAAAATATTATCCAAAAAAAATGAATTGTAGATGTTGGATCTACAATGAAGGAGGACATTATGCAAATGAATGCTTTACAAGAACAAAAGGCAAATATAAAAAGAAAATCAAAATGTTAGAACAAATAAATGCTATAGGATATGAACCCACAAAAAATTTAGAGGAAAATGACAAGTTTTTTCTTAGAATCTGAAGAAGAAATTCAAAAACAAAGGAATATGATACAGAATCATATAGTGAATCTAACTAATAATATAACAAATCTAAATAGCACATTTAAAAATAGAAATAAAAATCGAAGGAATAATAAAATATCATTTACATGCTTACATTGATACAAGAGCTAGTATTTGTCTAGCAGACAAATGTGTTTCCTCAAGAACTTTGGAAGAAAACATAAACATCTATTAAAGCTAAAATAATAGATAATATAGTAATAACATTAGATCAAGTAATAAAAAACTTTGAAATAGAAATAGTAGGTATACCCACAATATAGCAACATGCAAGAGTTGATTTTCTCATAGGAAACAACTTTTAAATACTTTCTGGACCTTTTATAAAAGATAATGATTATATAATAATACATACTCTCACAAAAACCCCTGATTATATAATATTATATATTCTATAATATTCCTCCTCGAGCCAAAGGTGGAGGTTTGACCCGAAACTTCAAGTGAAAAATAGTAAAAGAAGCAGTAGGAAGTGGTTTAGTAAAGACATATGCAAGTTGATTATAAGAGAAGATAAAACGAATCTAAATCTCTTTCTTCACAACCCTATCTTGTACAAAATAATAGTCAACTTCAACACGTTTAATACGAGCATGAAAGATAGGATTCACAAATAAATTAGTAGCACCAAGATCATCGCACCAAATAGGAGAGGATATAGAAGGGATCTGCAGATATGTCAATAAATACTGAAGCTAGATAACCTTAGTAGTATCGTCTGCTAAGGCTTTATACTCAGCTTCAAAAGAGGAGCGAGCAAATATGCATTGCTTGCCTGATTTCCTCGAAATTGACATTTGACCAAAGAAAACAAGGTAACCACCCGTAAATTTACGATCATCAATGCTACCTGCCCAATCTGCATCTATAATGCCATGTAACACAAAGGAGGAACTGCGAGAGATATGTAAGCCATAGGTTTCCATACCCTGAAGATAACGCAAAATGCATTTAACAACAACCTAATGAGAATCTAGAGCATACATAAACTGAAAAACTATGTTAACATCAAAACAGATGTCTGGTCTTGTAAAGGTGAGATATTGAGGAGCACTCATGATTTGACGAAACCGTGTAGGATCAGAAAACAAAGGATCTGACAGTATGATAAATTTGGAGGTAGAGATAAGAGTATCAACAAGTTTGCAAGAGATCATACCAGCCCGAGTAAAGATGTCAAGTGTATATTTATATTGTCATAACATCAAACCCATACCGATGGATAGAATCTCAATGCCTAAAAAAAAATGAACGATGCCTAAGTCACAAAGCTTAAACTCCGAGCTCAGTAACTGTATTAAGATAAATAAGAGGGTGTCAACCTTGAAAACGCAAAAGCTAATAGAGAGCAGAAAATCACTCAAACGAGTGTACCAGGCCCGCGAGACCTGTTTTAAACCATTTAGAAACTTATACAACTGGCACATATGAGAGGGAAGGGCAGAGTCAACACATTACCAGAAAATCTACGAATATAAACGAAATTACCGACAAAAATATTTTGTTGGTATTTTCGAGTGATAATTACTTACTGAATTTAATCCATTGCTAACTTTGTCGGTAAATACTGAGAGATCATACGATCCTTCGACCCACTCGGATTTCAATCCAGATTTATGGAAGGAGGCAGAATCGTTTGGTGGACCTGATAGAAATCGGGTGTACGGACTCTCCAACACTACGACCGAGAACTTGTGAATGGCCCACAGTGTCTCAACCGTTAGGAGCTCGCAATCGGTATCGAGCATTCAGTCTCAAGAGTTCATGGCCTTGCAACACCATACGACTCATCTCACCAAAAAATTTAGGCAATTCTCGGTGAATTATGAAAAACTCTGCCAAGTGGTTATGGACATGAGATCACAGCTAGGTGGTAAGTGTCCACTTCTTTTTTGATTGTATGGTCCTGGGAACAACCAGCCTCCTCCTCCAACTCCGCCACGCCGCCACTATTTTAGTTTAATTTTTAATTGAACATATAAATTTATAATGAATATTTGGATTTTATATTATTCAAATTTATTTTTACATATTTGAATTTTACACAATTTCACTTTTTTAATTATTTTACTTTTTTGTTAAAAAGATTTTTTTTTTTTTAATTATTACATACTGGTATATCGATGGACACAATCCATCAGTATATTCTAGAGAGTTTGTTACAATTTACTTCATATACCACTATCACTAAAGAAATAATTATGTCGGTATTTTACATAGGGTTGAAAAAAATTACAATGAATGCCACTACGAATACCGACAAAATCGTTTTGTCGGTATATTAAAGTGGGTAATTTTTTCTTTTGGCACGCATTTTCCATCTATAAAACCATCAATGTTTTTTTTTACCAACAGAAATGAAATTACCGATGAACGGTTTTTGTTTGTGTATCTATCGGTAAATATATTAAGACACTAAATTCAAGACCTATTAAGAGCGTGTGTTAGAGTTTGGAGAAAACTAGAAGGAACATATAACATTGGTGGAGTTCACATACAACAATAGCCATTAAGCAACAATAGGGATGGCCCCGTATGAAGCCTTGTATGGTAAAAGATGCAAGACTCCCTTATATTGGGAAGAAATCAGGGACAAGAAGTTGTATGGCATGAAATTGGTGTAGGTCATCATTGAAAAAGTAAGAATCATCAAAGACCAGATAAAAGCCACCCGGGACAGACAAAAAAAGTATGTGTATGTGAGGAAGAGACCCCTCAAGTTTAATGTGGGGGATCAGGTATTCTTGAAGGTAGTCCCGTGGAAGAATATGATGAGGTTTGGACTAAAAGGAAAGCTAGCTCCTCGTTTTATCAGGCCTGTTAAATCTTGCAACGTATTGGACCGGTAGCCTACAAAGTAGACTTGCCCCCGCAGTTAGCCAAGGTCCACAATGTATTCCATGTCTCCTTGTTATGAAAGGCCAACATGGATCCCACTCGGGTTCTACCTAGGTTCTGATAAAAGTAAAAAAGGACCTAACGCTCAAAGTTAGGCCCACAAGAATTCTAGATTGGTGAGTGAAAGAACTACAAAATAAGAAGATTCTCATTGTTAGGATCTTATGGCAGAGCACTCAAATAGAAGAAGAAACTTGGGAAAAGGAATCTAAAATGAGGAAGAAGTACCCCAAACTATTTGAACAATCAGGTATGAAATGTGAAG
>Ga0307515_10004210_pt1 | contig 29941 bp, 11 predicted proteins | sample 17_EM_MG_FD_194513 | JGI IMG/M metagenome (GOLD analysis project Ga0307515, IMG submission 194513) | Populus trichocarpa ectomycorrhiza microbial communities from riparian zone in the Pacific Northwest, United States - 17_EM | ecosystem: Host-associated > Plants > Roots > Unclassified | place... | reverse complement strand
CCTAGTCTTCTTGGGCAGGCTATTGCAATCTAGTTCAGCCCCTTTTCCAACTTCTATGGGACTTCTGAGGGTATGCACTACTGGTGAAAATTACGATTTATTTGAGTCTGCCTCCCCTTAACCTCACCGTTCAGTCTTCTTCATACTGCCAAGCGTCTGTTCATTCGATAATCATTACTCACAGTTCATCTGAAACATCAGAGATCTTCAAGCTAGACGCTCTTGCCCAGCTCGATTCAAACTCTTTTCGAAGCTATCCAGGAGTAGCTAATTACCATGTCCTCCAATTCTAGTACTGAGCTTGAAAGCGCTTCAGAGTGTGTTGGCCGTATAGTTGAACTAGTCGAGAACGTCCTGCAATACCTTCCGTACAGTGGCATTCCCAACGCTCAGTATATCTGTCACCAATGGAAAGACATCATCAACACCTCCAAAATAGTCAGAGCTCGGATATTCCTCGCCCCACACCGTCTCACCAACATCCTCGAATATGCCAAAGCCAACCGCCGTGACAGGCGCGCTCAGCGCGGCCGCTACTACTACCATGCTAAGCCGATCAGAGGCAAACAGTGGCACCCCTTTCTGCACGGCGTTCTTGCTGTCCCGACCATGAACCCAGATTGGCTGTGGGACAAACCCTTGTACCTGTCCATGGAGGACGCTTTTGGGGAGCTGGCGAACCGCCCAGCCGGGAACTGGCAGAATATGCTCTGTTGCCAACCACCAGTCTCTCGCTTCTCACATCGTGGCCGCTTCGAGCGCTTTGCTGCCACCCTTTCGAAGCGCCCTGACGAGTATGGAATCACCATGGGGCAAATACGAGGACTTGCTCGCCGACTGCTGGGAAATACCGAGAAAACGGAGCTGGAGGAAAAGTGGGTTTGGACAGCACTCTCGGATTTGGATGGGAATGTGGCTGTCAAGAGAGCCAGATTTCAGCATGGTTCGAAGCACTGTCGGATCGTAACAGGGCTCGTTGCTAGTTGGAGTGGTTTGCAGGGGGATTTTACGTCAAGAAGCGCCGTTGGAATGGCCTCACAAAATATCTATCTTCAACAATGGATTTCTTGTCTCCTATTTAGTATGTATTTATAGTGACGTCGCTCAATCACTGTATTTTTTGCGCACTAATATTCCCTCATCCCAATAAACACGTAGCTATTGCGTGCTAGGCTTTTGACCTGCTTCAAGATATTATAATTATTTCATCAGCTCTGATATTCGACACTGGAAGAGTTTCTCAAGATATTCTAGCCAATCACTTGTTTCTTGAGAGCTCACCCTAACGAGAGGCTGAAAAGACAATTTCCAGGTTTAACTGAAGTACTAGGGAATTCTAAGAAAATTCAATAAAATGAGAGCTAAGTAGATAAGTACAGCCATTTAATAATTATTTTCTTTTTAGTCCAAATGGGTTTGTTACTATACTAACAAGCTGTTCCAATGAGATCTCTGCTTAAAATGGCCAGGACTTAAACACGACCTCCTAAGCATACAACAAATAGTACGAGAGTTAAAAAGGAATTGCAATTTGTACAGCCTAAGTTAGGACTTGGTGCGATATCGAACACAGTAGCAATTAATGCTGCTATACAAACCAGTGCAATGTAAAAGCCAAATCTGCCTCTACTCCTTCCGGACCTTGACTCTCAGCCCATTCCCTTCTATCCCGTCTGGCCGCCGAGTCATTCCGGCAAAGTAGTCATGCACGGCCTCAAGATCTCTTTCCGTAGTCTTGTATAATTCGATTCTCCTGCCAAATCGCCTCAATACAGTCGAAAGGACGGAGTACAGCTCTGCATAGGCAAGATTGATACCGACGCAGGAGCGCGAGCCTTTCCCAAATGCCAACAAATAGTGCTCGAGCTTGTTGGCAGTGGGGCCGATGCTACCGTCTGCTTCAAGCCATCGCTCTGGAATGAAAGACAGTGGGTTCGGGAAGATTTTTGGATCATGAGCGACGAAAAGGCCCGACATGCCAACGGCAGTCTAGTATGAGAAAGGTTAGATTGGACATAGGTGGGGTGAGACTGGACATGGGTTTGCAGAGGTGGAGGGAACTGAGGCGGAAATTATTCCTTACCCCGGCAGGGATGGTCCACTGCTTGTACTGCATTGACTCGTACCGGTTGACGCGTGAGAGCCGGGAGTAAGCGCCTACTGAAACACTATGTGGCTAGCTGTCAGCATGCCAAGTCTTTAGCTGGGTAGATGGAAGCTTTTCCTCCCGTATTAGTAGTCTGAACAAACATACCGAAGGCTCTCCTTGACGACTGCAAAAAAGTACGGCAGTTTCTCTAAGACCAACGCTCCGGGAATTTTACTGGGATCCGGAATTGCCTCTTCAAGCTCCTCGAGCAGCTTCTGGTGTACCTGCGGATGCGACAGCACAAGATAGGTCATGAGCGTTAGTGTAGCACCAGTAGTTTCGAATCCAGCCGCCACCAGTCCATTGGCTTCAACAGCAAGCCGCTTGAATGTCTTCTCACTTGGTGGTAGCGCATCGCTCTTTGATAATTCCCAGATTACAGTTGGGTGTGGTTGGGCCTTGATAGTCTCTGGATCTGAATCAAGAAGAACCTTGGTCTGGTGATCAATGTCGGAAAACATGTCTACAACCTCGAGCGCTCGCGGATTAATTAGCTTGGTTATCCACCTTGGCATCGACATGATGGCGTCCATCATAAACGGAAATTGGCGAATTGTTGGGGACAGCTCCCACAAGCTTCGCCATGCAGAATAAAAGTACCGACCCCAGTCCGCACGGTCTAACAAGCCCATTTGGTGAGCAAAGACATACTCAGAGATGATGTCGACGGTCAGGCAACGATAGGCGTAGAAGAGTGGGATTTCCTCGTCGCGCTCTGCACATAGCTCCATCCGGGCTATCAGACGGTCGATGATTGGTTGCATGTGTGGATAGAACTTGGCCACAGCCTGGGTTGAGAAGAATGGGCCAAGGGCGCTACGGCGGACTCGATGCACGTCGGCGCTGATTGTTGCAAAGGCTGCCATGGGATTACCCATCATGGAGTAAAACCACCCATACTTGTCGAGGCGGTTGGCCATGTTATAGAGAGAATTGTAGTACCCCGAGTCGAGAATGTGCAATTCATTAGGTCCAATTCGCACAATCGGCCCTGCACGACGAAAACAAGGTCAGAGGGGCATGTCCAATGACCGGCGGTGACAGCCTGATGGGACAAAGGTATCGTGGTTTACAGGTTGTGAAACGCGGATTCTCGACCACAGAAAGGAGCAGCCCCTTCCAAACGGAAGAAGTGAGATGTTGTGCTTACCGTATTTCTGGTGCATACGCCCAATCTCGAAGGTGTACTTCCCCTTCTTGAGGACGTCATAGTAAGCCTCGTACCAGTGTGAGAGCGCCGCCAGCTTGGGTCCTGGGAATTTCGCAAGAGGATGCAAGTAGATTCGAGAGAAGCCAGCTGCGGCCAGCCCCACCCCAAGTGCCACGAGACCCGGAAGCCAGTAATCCAGCATGGCTGCAGGCAGATAGAAAGGATTTGTGGGATTCAAAATCAGCGCATACGACGCACGCGATGGGCGATGGTTAAGGGAGTCGGGGTGACCGTTGAGGTCGCAAGAGAAGGTATCCAGTATCTACCCACATCCACTGATACTAGCAATTGCGCGCTAAAATATGGGCTGTCTTCTTAAGTAGTCGCATGCTTTTCATTACCTGTGAGCGCGCTTGGCGACCGCATCTAATAGCTCGTGTCATTCCTGTGGGGAAGCGGAACCAGCATCCCCGCTGGATGACTCCTGCATGAGCGGCGGCGGCAGCTGCCCGTTTCGAGCGTACGCGGTCTCGGCGCATCCAGTACTAACGCAAAAGTCTCCGGCGCGGCACCCCACTAAAAATTATCTCCCCCTCACAACACCCTTGATTTCACCACCAAATTTGGTAGGATTCTTGTAATATTATATGGAGGGCTTAAATACATCTATATCTATCTATCCTGAGGTTTTTTTGTGTTTAGTATTTAGTATACTACCCTTTGCTTTAATTACTGCCTTATACCTGTGAGGTGACAGGCTCCGCACTACCCAGCCACAGCACAAACCTCAACAAAAGGTAAGCGAGTGCCTGGCAAGATGCCAGGCACGGCTGTGCGGAACAACATATATAGGCGAGGTGACTTGGTCACCTAACAATACCAACTTACTAAAATATTTGTCCTTAATTAAGCTCTAGTATATCTCTAAGATCTTGCCTAGCTCCTTGCGGGTATATTCTTTACTACTAGCTATAGTTGTGAGGTGGATAGAATTTATAGAGTAGTTTTTTAAGCTCCTACTAAGTGTATTTAATAGGATTTAAATTGGTTGAGTATAGAGGCCAATTGATTACTTCTACCACGTGCTCTTTGAACCAATTCCTTATAATATAGGCCTTGTAAATTGAGGCGTTGTCCTATATAAAAAGGAGGCCCGGTTTATAGACTTTAGGAATCTGATTATCTAAAATAAGAAGATAAGAGGCGGCGGAATAGCCCTTCCTTAACATATCTTCGTCTCTATCTAATCCGCCCGGGCCCAACGCCCTAAAAAAGCTTACCTAAACTATAATAGATATAGCTTTGCCCGTTTTATGTGTATGTATTATTTCTTTATCCCATCCCACGCTGGTTTGCGTCCACCCATATCGATAAGGGTTTGGCCAATCATAGGCTCTCGCTCGCCTAAGAGCTTGGCGTTGATGCTAATATTCATACCTAGGCTTGGCGCCAAGCTGTGGACGCCAGCGCGGGAAGGGATAACCGAACGCTTGTTACTCTATTGTAACTCTCTTCCATTTTTGACGCGACTACTTGAAATGTTTGAGGCCCTATTTATAATGGACTTTGGCAGACGCCTTTGTAAGCAAAGGACGCTATTTTGCACGCTAATTGATTATATGGTGGTCCTTGAGTAGTCGGAAGATGGTGTCGTGCGAGACGGCAAGGGTGAGCTCGCGGATGAGCCGCGCATACGTGATCCGTGACTCCTTTTGAACTGCGCGTAAAATACAATGTTTGTCATCCTTTAATAACTTTTTTGGTGCACCAGAATGAGGAGCTGACGTGCCGTCGTGGTAGAGTCTCTTAAACCGTTGAATGCGGTATGGAAAGCTCCTCTGCAATTTGGGTAGGCCTAGTATTGGCAGAAGCCTTCCAACAATAATACCGCGTTCGTAAAAGGGTTAATTCCTTCTTACGAGGAATGTTACCGCTTATTGAGCCTAATACAGAGCGTGCAGGCATGGTGGTGTAGTGGGTAAAAAGGCGATACGCATGTGTGTCATTGGTGGCGGAGCACGGACGCCGGAGGCTTTTTGCGGAGCGACTGTAAAATGGGGTAGATGTCGCGCCGCAGTGCGCGGAAGATGCCCCGGGTGTGAGGATTGGCGGGCTGTGTGTAATCTTTTTCCAAGCGAAGTCGTGGGGGGAGAAACCTGCTTCGACTTCAAGCTCCTGATTTTACGCCGCACAGCAACAACCCCAGCACACTACACATTCCATACTTCTCGGGAGTTTGCCGTGGGCTGAATTCCCTCTGGTTGGCCACTATGGCGGTCCCGAGCCGATCTTGGATTGACATGTCATAAAGACCTTCTATTCCTTCCCTCATTTCTGTCGTAAACCTCCGAAGCCATTTATTCCAGAGCGCCCAAGCAAAAAGCAATCCTAATCATAGCCATGGCCTCCTCCGCCAATGCCGAAGTCCCAACATTGCCCAGTGCTGCCCAGAATGACCAAAGCGAGGCTGATAACTTGCAAATTGAGGCCGAGGAGGTGCAACATCTTTAGCAATTCACTCCGAGCCGTCCCTACTGACCATAAATAACCATCCAGGGAGCCCCAAGCGACACAGATTCGTCATTTGGAGACGATGCGTAAGTGGTTCGTCCATCAAAAGACGACATCGTTCTGACATGAACCTTTACTCCATAGAGAGAGTTACACAACATCTCTGAAGTCGAGCATTACAAAATATCGCTATGAAAATGGAAGGCGTTATCACGCGTACAAGGACGGATGTAAGTTTCTTTTCATTGGACCACAGACGGTGCTCTAATACGGTTTTAATCGCAGCCTATTTCCTGCCCAACGACGAGGTGTGTATCTGCCATCCCACCAAGGAACCCTTCTGATACGAATATTGCATTGACCTGGACCTAGGACGAGAATGATCGTCTTGACCTTTTCCATCATATCATGACTCTTCGCTGTGGTGGCGAATTACACCTGGCCCCAATTGGAGAAAACCCACAACGCATTTTAGATCTCGGCACTGGAACGGGAATATGGGCTATCGATATGGGTAATCCTTACAGCCCTTGTGCCTTTTGAAAGTGCTATGAAGCTAATAGCTCGAACTAGGGGACAAATATCCCTCTGCCGAGGTAAGTTGGTCGTCGCAATATAGATAGCCTCAATTACTCTTCAGCTATACTTTACCACTAACACATCTTCCACCAGATTCTAGGCAACGACCTCAGTCCAATACAACCTTCCTTGTACCTCATGTCCGCCCCAAAGCCATTTCAGCAAGCATAAGCTGAGGTTTAGGCAGGGTTCCCCCAAATGTCAAGTTTGAGGTAGATGATATCGAGAACGAGTGGGTCTACGGGTCGAAGTTCGACTTCGTCCACTGCCGCTATCTTGCTGGCTCTATCAAAGATTGGCCGAAATTAATGAGCCAAGCGTTTAAGTATGCCAAATTTCATCTTAACGGTCACCCGCACCCCTTAATCGTCACTCATTGCTCTTCTTCTCCCATTGGAAATCCGAAAAACCTTGTTTCTTACTCTCTAGCTTACATTTTACTTCTAAAAAGGTTTACCAAGCCGGGAGGCTGGGTCGAGTTCCAGGACTTTGATATGAAATTCTACACCACCAACGGCGAATTCACCCCTGGCTGCCCTCTGGACAAATGGACTGACGCAATCATTGAAGGCATAAAGAAGTTTAAACTCGAACCTGAACCTGGGCCCAAACTTGAAGGATGGGTTAGGAATGCCGGGTTTGAGAATATTCATCATCGACTGCTGCCTATTCCTGTTGGCCAATGGCCGAAGGATAAAAACCTGGTATTAGCAACCTTTCTTTTCCCTATTACATTTTGATTGCCCCCGAATGGGCGTACAGCAAGCATCTAACTCGCACTGACCACCTCCGGCTTAGAAAGAAATTGGTGCCTTCGACCTAATCCAATTCCTTGATGGCCTTGAGGCTATGACTCTACGTGTCTTCACCACCGCACGGGGCTGGTCTAGCGAGGAGGTACAAGTCTTCCTTGTGGATATACGAAAGGACCTGAAGAACCCTAGGCTACAAGCTCAGCACAACTTGTAAGTCTCAAACTATTCTTTGGATCACTCTGTGCAAAAATTCTGGGCTAACGTTATTTTTTCTTCCATGATAGCCATGTCGTCTGGGCTCAGAAACCCTTGAACGCGCAATAAGTCCCCATCACTATTATAAAGACATATCCAAATATCGAGGTTATGTTTCCTCCAAGATACCATAACTACTGTGGCCGTAGTAAAATGAATACTAGAAATATTTCAATACAAACCGTGGCCGGTGTTTCAATACAAGATTTGTGGCAGTTACATTTGAACATATGTTGCCGATAGCATACCCAGGTGCTTAAAGATTTCTATTCCACTACCCCGCTGCAAGCAAGGATGTGAAATTAGATAATGCACGGTATACTAAGTATAGGTGGCCGGCGGTGGCCGAGTTTTAGGGTCCCTTGTGAAACTTCGGATGTGGTGGGGAGCAACAACCTCAAGGCCGAGACACGATGCATTCACTCAATGATAAGCCAAGACGACTTCTAGGGCCTACGATTAGCACTAGATATCCCAACAGCACGGTAAATAACATAGCGTCGAGGTATGGTAACCTTGCGTTATCAACGTCAAATCAGCATATTCAAAATTGCTTTGAAATCTATAACACCCAATCACTCTCCAGCTATGGATTCAGCAAAGAGTAGACCGTCATGATGCTCGGCGCCACTCGCAACAAAGCCCAAATACTCTCTTCCGCCTCTCCCACCCCCTCTCTTCACCTTCTCAACCCCCGTATTCGCACGCAACAAGCACACGATGATAATGCACGACGGCAACCCCACCTCAGGCTCTGTCCCGGGGACCTGCGACATGTCACTGATGTCGACCGAGATCCGCCCGACCTTCGGCGACCCAGACAACATCGATAGCGCCGACATGGTATGGGAAACCGTCAGGTGTCGCTCTAAGGCGACCGCGAACGACTTCGAGCTCTCGCTAACACTGCCGTCGGCGTGCTGGAGAAGTCGGACCAGTATCATCTTAGGCTACTAGACGGCGCGACCGAGGACTTACTTTGCGCGACTCGTGCACGATTCCGCGAGCTGGAGCAAGCGGGGTGTTTTTGAGATTAGGCGGTTTGAGAACGGGGGGCAGGGTTGGGACAGGACGGTGGCATTGAGCGGGCTAGGCGTGCTGGAATGGATGAGGCAGTTTGTTACGATGAGGTTTCGGGGACGTTCAATGGTAGGCGGTGAGAGAGTTGGATGGAGTAGAGATTGGTTTTTTTTTTATGGACTCTTGAGAATGAACTCCTCACATCTCCTCACGACACACGTATAGCAAACTACAAAATTTGCAAATCTCGCTAGCCACTCAATCCCTCACCCATCCCTTCCTCTGGGTCTTGTCAGAGTTAATAATATGGGTGGGTTAAGTTAAGCAAGCACCCTTTCCCGTATGGAGGTGGAAACTAAGAAATGAAAGATTTAAGAAAAGATTCAACACACATAGTCCCCCAGCCTATAAGCTTCACCTGCACCTAACAGCCCCACGTCTTGTGCTCCGCCCCTTTTAGGAATACGCAAATGCTTCAAATTTTCAACCTCTCCTTGCGCCGCTGCCGCTTCCACCTCTGCTAACTATTTCTAGAATTAACTCTCTCGCCTCCTCAACGCCTTCCTTCGTTCCCGTAATCTCAATTGCCTCACCCTTTGCCTGGTCCCGTGGCACCTGCACCTTTGTGTCTGTCTTCTTCCGGATGTTGTTGATGGTGCTGCCGCCAGGTCCCACAACCAATCTGTACGCGCGCGGATCAGGCAGGATTAGGTAGCCCGTTGCAGATGGCTTAGATGCAGCCTCGATAGCAGATTCGAGGGTCGCACGGGCGCGGGCAAGAGAGTCAGAGGGCCCGCGCAGGATCCAGGGAATGGTTTCCGACGTATCAGCGGATAGGTCCACCGAATTGTTGTCCACGATTTCCCAAGAGTAGTTCTCCTCTGCTCCAGCGCTGGTATCATCATCAGTGATGAGAGGCAACGACGCTCCATTAGCGCCCTTTCGCGCTTTGCCTGCCTCTGTCGCAGCTTGTGCTGGACGTGCTGGCGGCTGCTGTCCTCCATGATCGACGGTGACTTTATGTTCATTACGCAAACGTCGGAAGAATTGGCCGTTGTCTGCAATGATGTGATGAAGGTGTTTGGGAAGATGGACGGTTTCGCCTTCTTGGCCCTTAACAAGGGCGAGGATGTGATCCTTGGCCGTTTCCACGGCTGCCGGCTCACCCTTAATCTTAACCTGGTTCCGCGCAGCGCCAGTTGTGCTTTGCTTTGGTACATCGAGTTGAATGTTGAACTGAGATTCAAGGTTTCGGCGAGTCTCCCCACCGCGACCAATGAGTAGGCGATGTTTGTCAGGCGAGACATCAATGATTTCCGTGATTTGGTTGTCAAGAGTTGAGGCCTGGGATTGAATTGCCGCGGCGATATTCTCGACGACGGCTTTGGGGCCTTCAATACGAATGGCGGAATCGTCAGATTCGGGGCGTGGGAAGCGCACCATCCGGGCGAGATCGCGAGGGCTATGGGGGCCCCCAGCAGCGATGACAATGTTGCGGATATTTGCGCCTACGTTCTGTGGTCAGTACTAAGACAGTTGGGTACAAGGGCTGGAGTAGCTACCGTTGCCGCCGATGAGGGCTCTATGGTGTTTCTTGTCCACCTCCATGGTCTTGGTCACAGTATCGTCAAAGACTTTTGCACGTTCTTGGAGTAGTTTCTTTGCATCTTCAACCTGCTTCTTAGTACCCTTAAGTTTGATCTCTGCGCGGCCAGATGGATCTACTGCGTCTCGCACACCAGGGACATCGATTTGAGCGCCTGTAGTAAGACGGAGATTTTCCATCTCTCTACCACCAGAGCCAATGAGCGATGGGACCTGGCTCTGAGCGACAGATACGGTGTCTGTGTAAGAGTTATCGACAGTCCATTGCAGCAAGTTCAACAGCTCTTCACGAGCTTCATCAGCGCCTCGCTTGGGGCCGCGAATGATAACCTCATCAGGAGCCTGGGTACGATAGTTCTTCTGCGATCCCGCACCCTCGGTTGTGGCGTCTTCATCGTTCGCAGAGGCAGAGCGAGGGAAATTGACGCGAACACTATATCGTTCTTGCAAGCGGTTGACTTGGCTTCCCTTCGCACCGATAAGGTCGCGGTGATATTGTGGTTTGATTTTTAAGATGTGAGTCGCCTCATCCTCCAGTCTCTTTGCCATAGCAATGATGTGGGCCTTGGCGGCATTAGCTTTTGCCTCGGGGCCCTTGAGCTCAACCTTGCCATCGTGGACTTGAATGTCTACGTCAAATTCTTCACGGAGTTTCCTGATATTCTCACCGCGCTTACCAATGAGAATGTTGGCGTACTTTTGAGGGAAGTCGAGGGTAGTAGTGTAACCACGCTCAAGCTCATCCTTCTCTTCCTGTTCAACAAAGGCGAGGACCTTCGCAACAAGGTCGTCGATAGCGTTTGCCGGGCCTCTCATTGCAATACCGTTGTTCGACCATCTCCGGGCCTCCTGTGGTCTTCGTTCGCCAAATAATACTTGCACGGGAATTTCATCGCGAGGGAGACCCTGCTGTAGTCGATCGACATGGCGACGTATTTTATCGTGGAATTTTGGAGGTGCTTCAACATCTCGGAACACAATCTCTTGTTGACCACTGGTAAGGTTCTTAATAAATTGCTGAGCTTCCTTCAGAGCGCGTTGGTAGTTCTGGACATCAGCAGTAGATGGAGCACCTCGAGGAATTACATAATCGGTAGGGGCAATTGGTCCCTCGTAAACTAGAAGTATTTCAGGAGATTCATCGTTTTCATCTGGGAAGACTAATTGGACACCCATGTCATCCCGAATATGTTGTGCATTTCGATCCTGAATGAACTGGTGATAGAACGGGTTGACAGCCATGTTGACAAGCCTCGACGGAGGATGCCCACTAATAACATTCATAATGTCGGTACGGGCCTTCATAGTGTTCTTTCCATTTCGCGCATAAATTTCCCACGCAGTCGGGCCATCTATTAGCGTTGGTAAGACAATGCTAGCTTCATGCTGACTTTCCAGCTCTTCAATTACTTGACGATACCTTAGATATCTCGAGAGATTCCGGGCATGGGCCTGTGCACCCCCGTGCTGCCGTGCAACATCAACGGTAGCCATTTGCATACTAGACGCTAAGTCCATGACCCTGTCAATACCGTTTTGAATCTTGTCCGAGGGACCAACAATATAAATGGTTTCGCTTTCATCGTTGTTAGGAGGCATGATGACTGAGCAGCCGGTTTCCTCTAAAAAGTCGTGTAGCGATCCACCCCGTTCGCCAACGATAAATTGATGGCGACCACGCTCAATAGGCTCTTGATGGATGGTTAATTGGCGACGAAGCTGTTCGACTTGGCGCTCGAGTTCGGCTTGTGCTTCACGCGCAGCATTTCGTTCTCCTGCTATCTGGATTGGGAAGCTTGCATGTGGCACGAATGGTATCGGCTGGCCTCGGGAGGCCTGTGGCGGTGCTTGTGTACTCCAAGTATAGTATTGCGGTATCTGTACCCTGACATCGCGACCTTCCTCAAGTGAATTGATTTGGGAATTGTGGGGACCAGCAAGGAAGGGGTAGAATTCGGCAGGTATGTCTTTCAGTCGTAGGTTAACGGTGGAGGTACGTTCGTTGACGATACTCTCAATTTCCTGGCGGGCCATTTCAGCCGTGACCGCATTGCCCTCTATCAATACGTCGATAGTCGCATCATCGTCATCGTCAACGGGAGTTGCGGAATCCTCCTGTTTCGGAACTTGTATACGCGCGCCGGTCCGCTTGCTAATTTCCTGAATCTTTGACCCTTGGCGACCGATGATGTGCGCTCGAACGGAGGCAGGAACCGGAACCTTGACAGATTGCTACATAACATTAGCAACTCAACTAAGCCGGCGGTAGGGTGCAGATTACCTTGGAGCCCAATTCATTTGCCACCTCTTTGAGTGCTTGACGGACGGCATCTACAGGGCCATGGCCTTCGAATATAATATTGCCCCCAGGACCAGACTTATATTCAACATTTGCCTTGGAACGTCTATTAATATCGCGGAGAACATCTCCTACAGGCTTTTTCAACTGATTCCGTGGCAGTAATTGGGATGGGGCGAATTGAATACGCTCGGTATACTTCCCGGGGAGTGACAAGGTTTGAAGGGTTGGACCACGCTGGCCAGCTGTGGATGGTGCATACGAGCTTGGAGTGACCATTCCTGAGGCTAGCGTCGAGGCTCGGGAAGATGCATTGTTAGATGCAAGACCGTTTGCAGCTCCGTTAACCCCATTAGTTGTGACAGATGCAGGCTTCCTTCCCCACGCAGGAGGAACGGAGGCGGGAGCGCGCGGCTTTGGTCCAGATCCCAACGCAGGAAACAATTCCTCCGACTGAGTATTCAATGGGGCATTCGCATTGGATTTCTTGACCGGTATAGCTTCTGGATCCTGAGCCTTTTGCTTCCCAGCAGCCTTCTCACCCATTGGTGTTGGCGGAATAGAGGAAGCGGCGGAGTCAGGTACTGAGGGTTGTATGGTCGCTGAAGGCGGTGGGTGAGCAATATCTTCTTCATCCACAACATCCTCTACGGAGGGACGATGCGCTTCGTCCGCCGCGTGCTTCTCCATCAACTTTTGTGCGGGTGTTAAGCTTTCAGAGGCAGAGGCACTGCCATTGGCAATGACTTCAGATGTCATTTTAGGTTTATGGTAGACGTAGTCCGAATGAGAGGTTTTCAAATGTTAAAGGGATACAGGCAGGTCGGCAGCCAGGGGATGGGCTGCGGATGATACAAGGATAGGTATATAGTCGAACTGCTCCCAACGAGAGATTAGAGGGTCAAGAATACACAGGATGCTAGCAGGGGAATTCAGGTTTTTACCGACTAAATAGTGCCGAATGCCAGAGCGTCAGAGCCAGGGAAAAGAAATGGTCGGTGAATTCAATATTTGGTTGGCCCTAACTAGGCCATAGCTGCAATAGGATGAACCGACAAATATATTAGGTGCAGAGAAAGACAATGCTCTGCAATGATGCGGTCAGGATAGTGACCTTTAAGGGTAAGCTTGGGAGGACGGGGTTTGACGTGAGTTGGATTTCGTCGCAGAAAGTTCCAAGTGGCTTCCACACGAGCGTAAAGTTTCCTGTCAAGTCTCCCGGATTTGGATTACATAATCACTCTCCGCGTTTTTGTACTTAGTAAGCAACTCAGACGGCAAAGGCAGGCTTACCTCAGAAGCTCAGACCAAGAAATCGATTGCGGATATTGGAATATCCGCACCGTCCGCTAAGCTGATTTAGGACGGTAATCGTTTTCTTAGTCTAAGGGACTTTGGCGAGATTTGTAGGAAAACCTAAACACCGTTTATATAAGAAGACCTCATTAACTTTAACAAAATTAATCTACCCTCCCATAATACCTATTAACATAAAAATTACACTAAATTATAGAAAAAAGCCTACTCTATAAAGCTATGAGATCTTTAGCTCCTTATACACGCGCGACGTTAAGAGGAATTCGTTACCGTAGAAGCTCTAATTCCACCTCTGCACCACTAAGCCACGCAGTAAACACTAACGCTAAACGCCCACGCTGCCAGCCCTCTCCGCAACCAGTAGATATTCCACCTACTAGTTAGACAAAGATATTAAAGAAAAAGAAGGTTAATATTATTAGGGACCTTCTATATTAATAGGGCTGGTCTTTTTATAGGCTAGTCTTTAAGTTCTTAGAAAGCGAGAACGGGTATAAAGGTAATAGGAAGAAGAAGAAAGTAGGGGACCTACTTATTGCTTTACTAGAGGATAGGGAAATATAAAAAGAACTTATTAATAGGGCTGATATTTATATAACGCTAGTAACCTATACTATCCGCTATATCTAAAAAGAGCTCCGCCAACTATAATTATAACGCGGCCTCTTTAATATATAGACTCTAGATATAGAGTTTTAGGATATTAACCTTAAGAATACAGCTAAGTTTATTTAGTAGCACGGTCTGCTGCTATTCTAGCTTATTAAGGGGATATCCGCACTAAATAGAGAGGAATGTAGTTAAAATCCATATAGCGGATATATAGTTATAGTTACTTCTATATTCCTCCTAGGGTTCGCCTAAAACTCTATAAACGGTTTTACCCGTCTACTTAGTCTATATCTTTAGGCGCTTAATATAAAGCGCTATATACTATCTTTCCTATATAGCCTTAGTCTAATTAATAGTTATATAACTCTTAACGCTAAAAAGCTCGGGCTAGCTAAACGTTCTAAGGAAGGTCCTATTAATTCTGCTAGTACTTCTAGCGCTAATAACCTTTAAGAAACTAATTAAGTCTCTATCTATTTATAATAATGTCTATATTATTTATAGTAGCTTTAACTATTGCCAAAAGACTTAATATTAGGTTATTGGCGAGATTAGCGAGATTAATTCGTATACTATAGGAAAGATCTTACGCGGAGTATATATGCCTAAAGGGGGCCTTAAGCAGTCGATATTAAATAACACCTATTAACTTAAGCTAGATAAGGTTATTAATGCAGCTAGGAATAAGTTTAATAACCTCTAGAAGCGGATATCTATAAGTTTTATTATAGACGCTATCTAATACGTGTATCCTACTGCGGTTAATAGTATATTTAACTCTAACGCGGATATTAAATATCCGCGTATACTAGTAGTTAATATTCTCCCTTATAAAAGGATAGAGTATATAACTCTAGGACCTATTCTAGACAGCGAGGCTTCTATTAACGGCAATTATCGTATAATAGAGAATATCTTCCTAGACTAACTACAGTATATAATTACAAAACCGCTTTTAACAACCGGCTATTCCTAGTATACGGAGATTAGAAGACTGTAAAGCTTATCTAGTTATATAAAGAGGAGCGGGTTAAGGCGAAAGGTGCGTACGATAGCTACAAGTGGGTATTACCTATTCTAGGGCTATAGTATATGCGATTAAACTTCCTATATATAGTTATATGTATATTCTATAGGGGTAAGCAAGCCGCGTAGTAGTTTTTAGCGCTCTATACCTATATAAATCACCTAGGTTAGCGTAATATTCCTAGGGAAAAGGCCCTATTTTATTATATAGAAGAGCTAATCCTCTAAAGCTTTAACGCTTATGTTGTTGTATTATTCCTGCTCTATATCTATAATAAGTGCAATATTAAGGCAGATGGTGAGGCCGAGCGATATATATAAAACCTATCTCTGCAGCAATTTCTAGAGCATGTTAAGGATATCCGTATAGCGGCTTTTTTAAGAGATATATACTGTAATGCAAATTAGCGCACGTCTAATTATTTAGAGCTACCTACTAACGCACGTTAGCTAGCAGCAATGTTATCCTCTGCGGGTACATTAAGCTCCGCCGCTGATAACCATAATATAGAGTTCTTTAATTATATCCGGTTCCTGTAGGTTATTAATACTTATAAGCTTCTAAAATACGCTATTAAGTATACGGATATCGGACTACTAAAGTATATAACCCCCCGCCTTTGCCTATACTTCGCTAAAAGCTTATTAAAGAACTATATATATAATATACTAATCCTATAACAACTAGTTAGAACAAGCGCTTGTAATCTAGTGCTTTAACGGGCTATCCTTACTAATAGTTTAGTTAACCTTTAAGGGCGGCTAGATAGCTTCTTTAAGACGGATCGCCTTAATAAACTGCTAAATCTTTAACTTAAGGAGTTACTCTAGACGTACGGGAATTTAATGTTTAGTATAGACGAGCTATTTAAATGGAGTGTTCTTATAATAAGTTATACTAGCACGCTCCGCGATATTTTTAAGCATATATTTAGTAAATATATAAACAGTAAACATATAACTAAGTCTCTAGCGCTAAATATCCGCTATCTTATAGATTAGATTAGAAAGGATTTAATTATATAATATAGGCGGCGCTTAGCGGATTTTAAGGCTCCTTTAATTCTATAGCGCGGATATAAGAAACTTGCAAAGGATGGCGTAAATACATTTAACGCCTTCCTATTAACTACAGCCGGTTTACTATTTAATCCCCTTACGTGCAGCTTTAGTAATATTAACGAGAATATAAAGGTACTAGGAGAAGCTGCTAAATATATTTATATGGTTTATTGTCCTAATATTACACCTATACCTCTACTAATATATATAATAGTTAGTATATAACTTACTTAATAAATGCTAAGAGTAATAGTAATTTATTGTTTTAATTGCGGATATACTTCCATTATGCGTCAGTGTGTATAGGACGTTAGGTTTAAGGCACCTGCTATTCTTTAACTTAGATTAGAGCGGCTCTTATAGGGCGGCATTACTGATTTTAATATACGGATGTCTTATATTAGCGGTTTACTATATAACCCTTATAAGGACGGATTTAATAAGGCTACAGATAATATACCGGAGGACTTTTAAATGCTTAGGCTTATAGTACGTTTCTGTCTTAATATATTAATTAAGTTCTTTTTATTAATATTAACTCTAGCCGGCGTATAATCTTCTTAGTGCGTAGTATATAACGTAGTAGTAGGCTATTTTATAGTGCAGATATATAAATATCTTTATCTTAGCTTATATAGATATTATAATATTAATTAAGTATATCTATTAAATATAAGGTAAAGACTTAATTCCTATAAATATAGTAGCAAAAAAGTATAAGCTACTATTTTATTATCGTAAACTGGCAACAATGGCTAACCCACAGCAACAGCTAACTTATATCTACCCATATTTAATATCTGGTAGCCTAGTATTATATATAAGTACAATAACACTATACCTTAGGAACGCAAGCTTATCCTTTATTTTACTTAGAGAATCTTTAAACTTATTAAACCGGCAATCTATAGCTTAAATATCTTTCGCTATATTAGTTACCTATTTATAAACTATATTAACGCGCGTAGAAACAGTAATTACTAAATACACCCTAATAAACCTAGCGCTAGCGAAAGCGGTAGCAGCAACAGCAGCACCTGGCGTACTAGCAATTGCCAAAAGGGTTAGAGGAGCGGCAGTAGAGTAGGTGCCCTTACGGCCGTGCATACTGCTGCAAGTGGGAGTCTTAATAAGAGGGGAGGTCTTAGTAAGGGGAGGCGTAATAGCGTAGGTGGGGATAGTGCGAGAATAAAGCTATACGGATATTAGCAATATCTATATTATTAAGATGCGGATAGTATACCTTCTTAGTAGGTGTTTCAGCCGGACTACTAGTAGAAGCTAATTGCGTACGTTTTCTGCCCTAAGGTATAACCGGCTCTAGATTTAGTAAACTTTTTTATACGCGTGTTAGCTAACAGAATAATAGTATACTATTAGCATATACCTTTCCGCACGGCCTACTACCTATACAATATCTTAAGCACACGCCCCTAAAATATAGCCTAGAGTCCTTTTTATAAACGCGATATTTATAGCTATACTTCTTATATAGAGTATATAGCGGATTACATAGCTTACTAAAGCTACCCTTAATATTCTAGACATATATTAATATCCGCTGGCGACTTTCCTTTATATTATCCCAAACACTAGCTTTTAGAGTGTACCATTTATTCGCTAACGGTACTTAGATAGAAAGGTGCTTGTTTATATTAGGAGTACTATAAAGATTATAAGGGCTACTAAGATTTTAAAGGCTGCGGAGATTGTAAGGGCTGCGGAGATTGTAAGAGTTAGCGTTATTAAGGTCTTTATCTTTATTGCTGTCTAAAGATTCGCTATCCAAAGAAACCTTATATATAGTATTTGGGTTACTATAAGAGGCAAATTAGTAGATAAGACACTAAAACAGTATAACTAATATATATGATTTAATAGCTATCTTAAGCTTCACATTTATATTAGCAGCCTTTTTAGCCCGCTTTCTAAGAAAAAAAGATAAATAAGCCTTGTTAAGCCTCTTTTTAGAAGTATTAGGCGGCAGCGGTGGAGAGGCGGACGGTAAAGTAGTGGATAGTAAAGTAGCCTATAGCAAAGATGTAGGCAGCGGAAAGGTATCCAGTAAAAAGGTAAGCGGGTTTTTAGCGGATTTTGCTCTATCCTTATTATTGTCATCTACTAAATCCTATAAAGAGCGCCTTGGTATATATTTCCTAAAATTATATTAGCTACAGGTATAATTTAGTATTAGAAAGCTTACTCTTTAAAAACAGAGCCTAAAGGCTTAGTAAGAGCAGCTATAGCGTGCTCAACAGCATTAAACTCCTTATTATTAACGTCGCGTATATTAAGTTCCTCAACTACCTAGTTGCTATTATTTGTATTAATATTATTTAGAGGTATAAATAAAGGTATTATAGATTGTAGTATTCTAAGGGATAGTATATAAAACAATAATGATAAAGTTCGTGGTGCGGTGCTGTAAGGTAGAAGGTTAGTAGAGGAAGAAGAGGTACGGAGGTTAATTAAGGTGAATATCCACGCTGCCGATTTTATTAAATTAGCTTATTAACAAATAATCGCTGCTATAGTAACTTACCTTAGTAAATATTAACGGTGCGTAGATATAAATATCTTTATCTTAGCTTATACGGATATCGTCATCTTAGCTTATATAGATATTATAACATTAATTAAGGATATCTATTAAATATAAGGTAGAGACTTAATTCCTATATACGTAGCAGCAGAGAGGTAAGAGTTACTATTTTATTACTCTAAACCTATAATAATAGCCAACCCGCAGTAATAGCTAACCTATATTTACTTAAGTTCTATATCCGGTAACCCAGCGTTGTGTATAAGTATAGTAATACCACGCCTTATAAACGCAAGCTTATCCTTTATCTTATTTAGAGAACCTTTAAGCTTACTTAACTAGTGGTCTATAGCCCGAACATCTTTTACTACCCTAGCTACCCGTTTACAAACTATATTAACGCGTATAAAAATAGCAATTGCTAAATATACCCTAACATTTTCCGTGCTAGCAGGAGTAATAGTACTAGAAGCAGCACCAGGCGTGCTAGGAATTAGTAAAAGAGTAGGAGGAGTAGCGACAGAGCGGGTGCCTTTACGGCTGTGTATATCGCTATAAGTAGGAGTCTTAGGGGGAGGGGAGGTCTCTAGAGGGGGGATGGTGCGGGTATAAAGCTATGCGGATATTATACCTTCTTAGTAGGCGTTCTAGCTGGACTACTAGCAGAAGCTAATTGCGTACGTTTTTTGCGCTAAGGTATAACTAGCTCCGATATTAGCAAACTATCCTATATACATATTAGTTAATAGGATAGTAGTATACTATTAGCACGTACCTTTTCGCATGACCTGCTACTTAAGCGACATCTTAAGTATGTACCTCTAAAATGAGGCCCAGAGTTTTATTTATAAACGCGATATTTATAGTCTTACTTAACGCATAAAGCGTATGGCGGATCGCGTAGCATACTAGAGTTACCCTTAATATTCTAGACGTGGGTATATATCCGCTAATGAGCTTCTTTTATATTTTCCTAAGCACTAGCTTTTAGGGTATACCATTTATTTACTAACGGCACTTAAATAGGAAGGCGCTTATTTATATTAATATTTAACGTTATAGCTTAGGTTATATAGAGCTTATAAGGGCTGCGGAGATTATAAGAGAATAGAGGAGAGCTTTTAGGAGAGTTGGCGTTATTAAGATTACTCCTTTTATCGTTATCTAAAATCTCTAATATTTCTATTAGGTTACTATAAGAGGTAAATTAATAGATAAGATACTAAAATAGTATAGCTAACACATACGATTTAAAGGCTATCTTATACTTAATATTTTGCGTAGCAATTCTATTAGCCTACCTCTTAAGAAAAGTAGAAGTATAACGATAATTAAACTTTTTAGAGGTAGTAGGCGGAGAAATAAGCGGCTTAAAGGTACGCGGCAAAGAGGTAGGCGGCAAGGAGGTAGGCAGTAAAGAGGTAGGCAGTAAAGAGGTAAGCGGATTTTTAGCGGATTTTATAATAGTATCATTATGGTGCTCTACTATATCCGATAAAGAGTGCTTTAGTATATATTTCCTAAAATTATATTAGCTATAGGCATAATTTAGTATTAGAAAGCTTACCCTTTAGGTAAAAACCCTAAAGGATTAGTGAAAGAAAGAGCGTCCTTAAAAGCGTCCTTAATTATTTTATTGTTAACGTTACGCATATTAAGTTCCTTAACTAAATAGCTGTTAGACATATTTAGAAGTGTAAATAAAGGCACTATAGATAGTGGTATGCTAATAGATAGTAGATAAAACAACAACGGTAAAGTTTATGGTGCGATGCTGTAAGGTAGAAGGTTAATAGAAGAAGAGGTGCAGAGGTTAATTAAAGGTAAATATCCGCGCTACCGATTTTATTAAATTAGCTCGCTAACAAATAATCGCCGCTATAACTTACTGTAGTAAACATTAACCACCTTATATACGCTTATTTATAACGCGCAAATCCTTTACTATTAAGTTGCTACTAATTAAACTAAGTAGGCGCCGTCTAGTTAACTTACGAAGTAATATTAATATAGAATTACTGCTTAGCTAAGGTGCTGGAGAAGGGTTATAAGCGGATATTAGGTTTACTTGGTAAGCAGATTTCTTACTTTTAAAGTGCGTAGACACGTCCTTTTGTTTTCTCTTGCTATAAGGTAGACCTAATAGCTGTATTATATCCAAAACTAAGGGCAAAGATCGAGTACTAGGCTGTAGGTTCTGAGCTGCGCGTAGCTTAGAGAGCGGAGATCAAATATTAGGCTGTAAACTCTAAGCCGCACCTAATTTAAAAGGCGGGGATTGAGCATTAGTACGCGAATTCTAAACTGCGCCTAGTTTAGAGGGTGGAGATTAAGTATTAGCCTATAAACCCTAGGCCTTAGAGTTTCCTAGGAGCGGAAATTTAGTATTATAACTTAAATCCTAAGCCTTAGGATTTTCTAGGAGCGGAGATCTAATACTGTGTTATAAATTCTAAATTTCCAGATTTCCTACTACCTAGGAACTAGTGCTACGCTGCGGATCTTAAACCTTAGGATTTTTTATAATCGGAGATCTAGTGCTATATTGCGAATATTAAACCTTAGGCTTATCTAAAAGTTGAGACTTAGTGTTATACTATAAGCTCTAATACTTAGACTGCCCTAAGGATTTAGATTTAATACTACGCTATAGGCTTTGATATCCGGATTGCTCTAAGGGCTAAATATATAGCTGTTAAGATAACTGTGATAGAGCGGCATACGTAGTTTGGGACTAGTTTGCCTATAAGTCTTAGGTTAATATAAGCTAAGATATTTAAGACTTAATAATATCCGTTTATAAGCTAGATGCTAATAATAGCTATAAGGGCGGTAATACTTTAGTTTATAACGGTTAATTAAGACCAGTATTCTTTATAGTTAATGCACTAACGGGTCCCCTTTAACCTACTAACGGCAGAGGCGTCTATAATGAGCTTCTAGATACGGTAACACGTTTACTAGATTACAACGCAGCCTATAAAACACTAGTACTAAAGTATTGCGTTTCTTCCTTATAAATAAAGTGGATAAGCGCGTCCACTTTATCTCTTAGGAAGCTATAATCCTATTTAGGTAATATCCGCTTAAGGCTCTTATAAGTTAGCGGAGGTTGAATATAGAGTATGCGGATTTAATCGTCAGATATAATATAACTAGAAATTAGACTCTAAACTGTATCCTAGTATGTTATATTAAGCTATCCTTTAATCTACTTCTTAATACTTATAAATAGATCCTTTAAGTACTTGCTCTTCGCAATATTCTTAGTATATAGTGCGATAATATTATACTCCTTATAAGCCTGCAATAAATTATCGCAATTAAAGCAATAGCATGGACCTCTAGATAATGGACTTATCTCCTTATATAGCTTAAGTAGAATATTGCGTAGATATCTAGTAGCTTTATTTATAAGCTCGTATAATATATATAAAAGTACCGCCCGTTTCTCTATATTAGTCTTTACCCTCTTCTATTTTTCCATATACTTAATTAGTAGGGCTAATAATATTATATTCTTATTAAGTATTCGATCCTCCTCCTCCTAGGTAAATACCTACGAGATAATATTACTATTAATTATAATAAATAAAGCCAGATCGCTGGCGAAATCCGCTACCCTATCCTCCTATATCGCAACCTTAAGTTTACCCTGCCGTCTAAGGGCCTTTAGCGTTAGGCGCTCTAAAAGGATTTCTCTAAGTAAATGTAAAGCTTGCGGAAACTGCTTATATTATATAAACCATCTAGCTATCCCTAATTATAATAAACTTAAGCTTAAGCTCCTTAAATACGTATATAACTTACTAGTAGCCAGCTACCTAAGCCAAAGAAGGACCCTAGAGCCACCCTAACGGGAGTACCATTAGCTAAACATATATAACACGACATAAAGGTACGTCTTTAACTATTATATCTACTATTCCTTTAAAACCTTATGACGACTTAAACGGAAACTCTACGGAACCCCTATAAAAAGCCGTCGCTTTAAGGTAGAAAGGTCCCTCTAATAGTAAGAGATTATAATAATATAAACCTTTAGATAAGACGGCTAAATAAGTGTTATGGGACACCTCCGTAATACCTTATACACGTCCACCTATTTCCACTAACTTAGCAACTAGAGACTAACTATGAGACGGCAATCTAATAGCAATCTGCGGCAATCTAACAGTAACCTACTGCATTCTACTATATTCCACTAAGTTCCACTAAGTTTTACTAAATCCTGCTAAGTTCTACCAGGACCACTACCCGAATCTTATTCTGCTTTATATATATATTAACTAAGCAACTAAGTCTATAATATATACCCTTTCTTCCTATTTTCCTACCTTCTTCCCTTATATAGCGTCTTAACTTCTTATATAGTTTATATATATAGCTTAATAATATCTATCTTGCTATATATTATCGCCGCTTATACTTACTCTATAATACTACATTATGTTAACTTTATATACTACCCCCAAAATATAAAACGACCCTAAAGCCCCTATAACGGCCGCTGGTATTATATCCGTACTCTAAAAATAACTAGTAGAGATATAGAAGTCTTTTATAAACGCCTTTATATAAAACTAAGCCACTTTAAATTAATAATAAGCTAAATAAGAAGTATAATACTAGCGATTAATTAAGGACCTCTAAGAAGAAATCCGCATACTTAAGATATCTATATTAGGGCCTTAAGACTAAATACTATCTCTAGAGATAAATATGCGGAATATAAGCCCCAAACCTATAGTAGCTATCTACCCTAAACTAACTACTATACTATAATAATCCGAACGGCTACCTAACCCTCTAGTACTTACTAGCAAATATTAAATACTCTAATTATTTCTAAGCTAGTTTAAGAACAAGCTAACTAGTAACGCTAACTATTACCTAACTAAAGCTAACCGACTATATTACGCTATAGACTTTATTACGGATTTTCCGCTATTTAAGAATAGGTAAGGATAAATATATTATTATTAATTCTATTTAACGTCTAATACGGTCCCTATTTAGGTCTATATAGACTAATACCATAATATATATATATAAAACCCCTAATAAGACGGGTAGAATTCCCCCTAGCCGCAATAGCAGCAAAACCAGCCTAAAAACCACCCAATAAAGCAATCCGATATCGGAATCCTATTCCCTGCACTAAGAAACCCCATAAAACCACGTCGCCCCATCCGCAAAGCATGGGGGACAACAGAGGGGCGCAGGCTTCCCGCCGGGGTCGCGATGGTCGCGACGGTCGTAACGCGAGGGAATAGAACTACGAACTAGGCGGGTAACAACGCGAAAAAGACAACAGCCAGCCTAACCAGTAATGGTAAAAACTAAAGGAAATACTTAAATAAATCGAAGACGATCTTATAAAAGAGGAGGAAGAAACCCTACGGCACTAGATACTCGCCTCTGTTTAAGAGGCAATATAACGCGTTAAAGCGCTCTTAACGCGCCTAACCCCTTAAGAAAAGGAAACTAAGGCCTAGCTTAACCGGATTAAAGCTGGTATTAAGAAAATTTAAACGAATAAAGGGGGACCCCTAGGCCTAGGAGTCCTTTTAGTATAGGCCTAGACCTAGGTAGCCGTCACTACGTAGGCAGCCCGTATGGTAAACGCAGTTATGGCACTATAGAGAGCGACCGTACGCGTCCGGCTTAAGGAGCCCTAGAGCCACAAACTGGGGGAGCTCCTTAAGTTTATTTAAAGAATAATACTAAGCGCTTATGCTATACGCACCCTTAATAGCAGGGATATAGATATCTATATCCCCTCCTAGATAACTAAAGATTAAATCCTAAACGGACCAGACGTACTAGGACTTAAGATATTAAGAAAAAACTACCTCCTAGAAGTACCTGGGGTCCCACTTAAAACCCTAATTAATAGTAGAAGGAACGTAGATAATTTAGAACTAATTTAATTTATTTACGAAGCTATAAAGCGCCTCGCGCTAGGTATAGCTATTAGTTAGATTTAATAGCTATATAACCCTAAAGCGTAGGCGAAATGCTAGGTAAACCCTAGCAGCGCCTAAAGAGAACTAGAAAAAACTAGAGAAATACTTATAATTAGTATCCTAACCTAAGTAATCTAGTAAAAGATTATAAAAAGCGGAATAGTTATTAAATCCCAGCTTTTTAAGACTAGGCTATTTAAGAATAGCCTAGTTATAAAATAGTGCTACCACTATAATTAATAGGGATATACCTAAAGCGTATATAAAAAGTAAATAAAATATAGATAATATATGGGACTATATAACACTATAGATTGCCCTAAGGAGAGGGTATCCTACGTTAATTATGGTAAAGCCTATAAAGTATAGTAAAGAAAGAAGTGTAGGTCCTTTTAAAGCTACCTTAAGGGTATCTAAATAAAAAGGATGGCCCTCTTAACGTAGTTGCTCCGTATATAAGAAGTTATAGAAATAACATACTAACCCCTAATACTAGGAAACTTTATAATTATTACTAATAAAAAAAGAGGATAGGAAATATTAGGGACCTAAGAATAACTACTTAAATAGGGACTAGGTAAACTATTCTTTATTAATAAAGTAAGTAAAGATAGATTATAATTAAGGCTCTGGCTTTATGCTAATAAAGTAATAATAATTACTAGCGAAACTAAAGAGAAATAGGATATAGATATAGATAAGCCTATACCTACCTAAAATAAGTAGGTATATAATTATTTAGTATAACTGCGGAAATGTAAACTAAGGGGCGTATCGCCCCTTCTTTAATAGCGTTATGTTGGTAGACTACTAGGTCCTTATAGTCTAGGAGCTAGTATATAATAGATATACTAAATTAATATACTGTCCTAAGGGATTTATACTTATATATAACGCTCTCCCTATAATAAAAGTCTACTTTATAATTAGCCGGAATATTAAAGCCGCGTATTAGAAATATAGATAGTACGGCCCTTTTACTATAGCCCTCTGGGTGCGCCTAGAGGGGCTAGAGATTATAATTATTAACATCTATAACCCGCGCGAAGATGGCCCTTAGATTAGGATATAGCCTAAGGTTAAAATAGCTATTAAGGAGGCTAAGGGAGAAGTTATATTCCTAGGCGACTTTAACGCCTATTACCTAATATAGGGCGGAAAGTATATAGCTAGCGAAGAGCAGGCGGAACGCCTTTTAGCTAAAACTAATACTAGAGGATTTGTACTTACTATACTAAAAGGAGAGCCTATATAGAAAAGAGGGCAATAGAAGAGCGTAATTAACCTTATGTTTATATCTCCAGATCTATACAGAAAATTTAACTTTTATAGTATAGTTAAGGAATAGGCCCTTATAAGAGACCATATACCTATTTATATTTAAATTAATAACGCCAGCTATCCGCTAGCGGAACGCTAGCGCCTTGCCTTTAAAAAGCTAGATCTATAGGGCTTCCTCTAAAGTACTTAGGAGCTTAACTGGACTATATCTAAAGACCCCTTTTAAGCCCTTTAGGAAGGGATTAAATAAGTACTTAAAAAGCACTGCCTATAAGTATAGCCTAGCTAGTAGGCCTGCTAAGAATGGTTACTATAGGCTATATAGCTCCATACTGGCGCCCGCTAGGTATAACGATAGTACTAGGACTATAATAACCCCTAGGACTTTTAAAGATATTAAGTACTAAGTAACTAACTTTAGAAAGAAACTAGGAGAGTTAGTTATAATAACTGGAGACGCTTTATTTATAAACTTACTAAGGACTAATTAAAGCCCTATAATAAAGGACTTTGGATCCTATTAAAATGGAGTAGAAAAGTAAGTATAGTAAAGGCGGACCCCTATCTACTAAACCTTAGGAGGTTTATTAAGGACCCCTTAATAGATAATAATACTATAAAAGTAGATATTTTTGTAATTAAATTCTTTCCTAAGACTAGAATAGCAGATCTTAGCAATATTAAGCTAGAGGTAATAATAGAATAAAGGGCACTTAATATTAGCCCTACTATCTTAATAGAAGAAATTAGTAAGCTAATTAGGAGCCTTCTAAATAGTAAAGCCCTAGGGCCAGACGGTATACTAAATAAGGTCCTTAAAATGGTTGCCTTAGTTATTATAAAAGACCTAGTAGAAGTAGCTAGTTACTGCTTTGCTAACAAAATAATACCGGAAAGCCTTAAAGAATTTATAATAGTAGTCTTACGTAAAGAAGGAAAGAAAGACTATTCTCTCCTAGGCAGCTATAAACTAATTGCCCTTAAAAATACGCTAGTAAAAGTCCTAGAGAAGTATATAGCTAATATTATATTAAAGGCAGCGGAAGAGTATAGGTTACTCCCCTAGAACTAGATAAGAGTAAGACGTAAGTAATTAATGCTGTTAGCGGTAGGACTACTTAGCTCCTATGTACAGACAGCGTAGCGAACGCGCTGTAGGTATATAGTGTTAATGCTAAGCTTAGACTTAGCAGGGGCGTTTAATAATATTTCCTATAAAAGGCTCCTCTATATCCTAAAAAGAAAAGGCTTTTTAAAGTGGCTTATAGACTTTATATAAAGCTTCCTAATAGTATATAAGACCTATATTAAGTTTATAGGATATAAGAGTAACTAGATCTAGATATAAATAGGTATCCCCTAGGGGTCTCCCTTATCGCCAATTCTATTTCTCTTCTTTATATTAGACCTATTAGAGAAATTCTAAAGCCCTAATAGCGGCACGCTAGGGTTTAGCTTTATAGATAATACGAACCTTATTACCTAGGGAAACTCTATAGTAGAGAACTATAGACAATTAAAGGCCGCTTATAACTACTATACTATATAGGCTAACTAACACGGCGCGACGTTCGCCCCTAAAAAGTACCAACTTATATACTTTATAAGGCGACGGCGTTACGCCACTATAGACCTTGCGTCTACCGTGCGCATCACTAGCTATAAGACAGCTCCCTAGAAAACTAGCATGCGAATCCTAAGGATTTAGGTGGACCCTAAGCTCTAGTAGAAAGAATAGATTAAAAAAGCGGCAAGTAAGGGCTTAGCAGCCTTTAAAGCGATATTAAGGATTACGATGTCTATATAGGGCCCATTAATGCGCCGCTTACGCCTTCTATACACGGCCACCGTCTAACTAGCGATGCTGTATAGCGCCTAAGTGTAGAAAGTATAGGACGACGGCGGAACGCTAGCGAAAAGCCTGCTTAAACCGCTATAGAAGGTCTAAAACAAATGTCTTCGTAGGGTTATAGGAGTATACCAGCGAACACCAATAGCTGTAATAGAGAAGGAAGCGGCTATTCCCCTAATCCAGCTCTATATTGATATAATAGCCCTCTAAAGAGCCGCTAAGATGGCTTCTAATAGGGTAGAAAAGGAAACAGTAGAGGCACTTAATGGTATCTGGAAAATATTAGTAAAGCGTAGGTAAAAAGCAAGATAGCTATTAGTACCTTTAGAAGCGCTTAGAGACCGCGTAAGGGATTATAAGAATAAGATATAGGGCTTCCTTGCATACTAGAAGGACTGTATAGAGTAGAGAGCTGTAATAAACCCCTGTAGGCGTAGCCAGCGGAATACTAGTAGAGCGTAGACGGAGCGCCGCTACTGCATAGGAGGTCACCAGCACCGCTAGCGAGCGACCACCCTTATCGCGAAATGGGCGGACCTAAAATGGCGCCAACGGTGGTAAGCGAAGGCTAAAGATCGCATAGAAACTACGTAGAGGACCCTATGGGGGAAACCCACAATCCCACTATATAAAGGCTTAACAAAAGCAGAGGCTATAGCGCTATTTCTTCTTTATATAAAAGTAATAGGGTTTAATATATGGCTTATATCCGTTAGAGTACTAGAGATTCTCCCGCGGTGTAAATATAGCTGGATAAGGCAGATAGTATACTATATACTATTTTAGTGTCCATAATACTAAAGGGCAGACTTTATAGTATAATGCACTTCTAAATATCTTTAAGACGTCCTAAGCGATAAAAGAAGTGCCTAAGCGGCTGTAAAATGGCTAGTGTAGTTAGGTGCCCTAACCTAGTTCTAGGCTATAAAGGAAATAGATATAGAGGATATAAGTAAATACTAGCCCTTTTAAAGCCTAGAGGATTGGTAAAAGGACTAGTAAAAGAACTAGTAAAAGGACTAGTAAAAGGACTGGTAAAAGGACTAGTAAAAAGGATAAGGGCAAAAAGATAAGGAAAGAAGGGGTAGTGTAAGATTGTCCGCGAAGCGCGGTTAGTTGGCTTAATATACAGACTTAGTGCTAGGTAGAAGGCGAGTCGCCGGCGCCCCGATATCGGAACGCTGTCGTCTCTCCAGCACAGCCCGCGACTAGGTTTTCTCTAAGATAGAGTTTTTCCTATAGAAGGTATTAGCCTGCGTGGACCCACTAGGGGGACTAGGACAGGCGGTAAATTGAATTTATTATTATATTATAAAACCTCTAAGGGAGATATAAGAGGTAATATAGTATATACCCCACTAGGTAGCATGCCTATACTACATTAATAGGAGGAAAAATACCGTTAGGTCACTGCTCTAAAACTTCTATAAAAAAGTGTCCTAATTACCTATTTTATCCTATTTACTATTTATACTATACTTTTACTTAATTATAGATTGCTATAGGCTTGCCGTAAGGTTTTATATACCTACCCTTACTTCTATTTAAATGCCCTATATATATACGCCTACAGTCCTCCTACTTATAGTATAATTTCTACCCTAAAGAAATAGTAGGATAAATTTAAACTAAAATAGAACTAAGTATTTTATCCTAAGGCCCTAACCTAGGTCCTTTATTCCCTATCTTCTGCATCTAATAAGTACGCTTAGCTTAGTACTAGTAGTAGGGGTATACTAAGCCCCTATACTTAAGTACTTATACTACTAATAGTACTAGAATATAGCTAGGTAGATTAAGGCGTAGAGAAAGATAGAATACTACATAGTAAGTCTAGGCTATTAAGTAGGGTAGGGAATAAGAGGCTTATTATATGCTTCTTAGGCCGTATATAGTTCTTTCGGTTACTATACCGTATAAGTACTATATTATAGTTATATACTATATAGAAGGAAGT
>Ga0307515_10004208_pt1 | contig 29949 bp, 8 predicted proteins | sample 17_EM_MG_FD_194513 | JGI IMG/M metagenome (GOLD analysis project Ga0307515, IMG submission 194513) | Populus trichocarpa ectomycorrhiza microbial communities from riparian zone in the Pacific Northwest, United States - 17_EM | ecosystem: Host-associated > Plants > Roots > Unclassified | place... | reverse complement strand
GGTTTTTCAGGTACCGGTCCCATGTGGTAAACTGTCGCAGTTGCAATGCTGCATACAAGGGTCTGAATGCACTAGAGGTGATTCTGCAGGTTGCTTCACTTGCTTTCATTGGGGTTGCTGCGGCAACGAAGCAGAATACCAATACAATATTGGTAGTAATCGCAGTAGTATGCTTTGCTGGTTCAAGATGGTTGGCTCGCTTCATCTCCAAGAACTTCCACTACCATGACTATAATCATGCTTTTCTCTGAGTTCTGTTGAAAATATGGCTTGGTTGCATGATTTTCCATGTCTGGGCAGAACTATTGCTCTCACATGTGCTGCTGTAGAATAAACTTGACAGCTGAATAAACTTTAGCTCAGTGTAGAGTTTTCTTGAGATTGGGGTTTGGGTTTGGGCATCAAGTTCTTGTAAGGTATTTTCTACAGACACTGTATGTTACATTTCTCGTCTTCCTTTACTGGGTTAGAGACTTGCACAAAATACAGCCGGAATCAAAATTTAGGTTGTAGAAGCCACGGCCATTCTTGTTAAACAGGCCCGGTTTGACATGTTAAACCAATGATCTGGAAACTGATTCGAGTCGGGGTTGAAGATGAATCAGAAAATACAATCAAAATTTTAATATTTCTACTGAAGAAACTCTAAAATAGACCAGCTAACACTTGGAACGGCATAGAAATAACTTAACAAAACCCCAAATGACACAGCAAAAAAAAGAAAAAAGAAAAAAGAAAACAAATGGAGAGCAAATAAGGCAAGCCAAGGCCAATAAACCCCTAGGCATGCATCGAATATTGCAGGACGAAATAATGAAATGGCCGAAACACCCAAACACCAAGCCTAAACATGGAAGTTACAGCCAACCCACGATATACATGTAAGAGGAGCACAGTGAGTCCACAACGTTATTGTGTTGGATGCATAATGCACACCCTCATTCAACTTTAGATGTTTTTTTGTTTTTTTTTTTAGATTTAGGGTTTGGTTTCTTTCTTTAAGTGTTGGATTTAATAATTACATAAAGTTTAATCTGTTTTCTCTAAGATGAATAAAATTAGATTTATTTAATTAAAGCTTATTAATAATTAAATCTAAATTCTAGAACAAATTACAAACTGTATAAAAAGCAATATATAAAAATTAAACTAGCATGCCAATAAAAAATATTAAAGGCTTCAAATTATTAACAAATTAAACCATATTTCCTTGTTGAATTATAAATTATACGTTTCAGCAGAAAATAATGATGGTTGCAACAATTATATTATTTTTCTTTAAAACAAATCTTGTCCGCTGATGGTCCAAGCAAATTGCCTCTTAGAATTCTACAAGCATACAACTTGGTGGAAAAATTAAGAAAAAAATTAAGAAAATTGACCTACTTTTTCTCTACATTAAAACTCGAAAAACCACAAAAAAAAAAAAAATTCTATATTTAAGAGTTTCTCCTTTTCTAATGTGGAACAAAGGCTATATACCCATATATAGACATTGGAAGAGAAGAAGAATTTCTATTTTTTTAATATGAGACATAGTTTCATGGTTGAATTTTGATATATTGCCAACTCTGTTAAAAGTTATTTGAGATTAATTTTCTATTTATATACAACTTATTTTATATATTTTAATATCTCATGTTATAGTTCCAACAAAATTCTAATTAAAAATGAATGTAAATTCGCTTTTAATTAATTCTCAAAAATGTCTAAAAGCCAACTTTTCCACCATCTTGTTCACAGGTCCTGTTCTGATAATCGGATGACAAGGATCCATGGGAACCCTATGAACTTGGAAGAGGCTTTATAAATTTCAACTTTGTAGAGGATTTCATCGCCCCCCTTAACGTTAGCCGCTGTCCTCGGGTCTCTCTCTCGCAAAACACGCAGACATAAAAGGACGCGTGTCTGTGTACTGTGCATGTCTAGCCCTGAGCTGCATTTCCTGGACATTTTGGATTACAATGTGCAAGCATTCACCCTCAATTATGCTAACCTGGGCTTAGGGCATGTCAGTACCTGTTGCATCTGGAACGAAGATCCTACTGTCCTGTGTTTTGCTTGGTGCAAAACCAGTGCCTAATGTTCTAGCCTTTCTAAAGAAGCATGATATATCACATTAACTATGGATGGATCTTTAAGCTGGTTTTTGTGCTAATATCTGACAGCCTTCGTTTGTAGCTTCGCATTAAGTATGAAGCACCTCATCTTGTGACACCTCCTCGTTGAGTCATCTGTAGCAATTATTTGAACACCCACAGCTAGTGTTTCTGCTGTCATCTGATAAATTGGCTGCTTCATCCGAGTTAATTCGTCCTAGAATCGGCATTTTATTTATCTATTAATTTTTTAAGAAAATTCTGCAACCTATAGCACTCCTTCGGATTAGGTAGTTGATATATTGGCTGATTCCGTTCCCATTTTTTAGTAGCGTTCTCCGATTAGATACTGGCTTGCACTCTGCATCTGATATCCAAATGAAGTTCCTGATGGAGCATTCTTGCTTGTTCACAATGGTGGCTGTGGTTCTTGAATCTTGTGTTCGATAGTTCACTGACAGCAGATTCTTTCATATGCATCTATAATGACTTGTCCAGGAATTCCTGAGCCTAACAACCCCAATCTTCCTAACTATGGATTGCAAGTAAATATACAAATTGGGGGTTCGCATTTAGTAGATGTGAAATCAGGATCATGATATAAGAACCAAGATGGTGTTCTGCAGATTACTTTCCCATCAACCTGAGCTGGACATCCTGTTTCTGGTAGTTGTGAAAGTTCCCTCAACACATCATGGCGAGGCTCATCATTTTGTTGTGTCTTAGCTTTGATTGCCTCTAACAGGAGTCTCTGTTGTCTTCATGTCCCTAATCAATCAAAGTGGCAAGATTAACATATGCGGCATGTTCAAGGTATCCGAGTAGTTAAGAGAGCAGTGATCAGAGTCACATGCCACAATTGCCTAGCAGAGACAAATTAGAGAACACATCTAACCATCATCACATCTTTCTTTTCCATCAGTTTTGGTGATTATTTTCTGAAACTTACGACCAACAATAGGGGGGGAGTGGGATTATTGTCTAAAGTAATCTATTATTTTTCTGCCTCGTACGACAACCACGTTAAAAAGGGTTTGATTTTGACAGCTGAAGTTACTTGAACTATTTCATGAACAAGCAATTATCAAATATAGTTTTGTGGCAGACTATAGAAATTTCCATTTAAAATTGTTCATTGCAATTAACAACAGGAAGCCATTAAACAAAAATGAGACACACATGATTGCTATAACTATTGTAAATCTTCCCTTTGAAGCACTCCCGAAACCCTTTTCCAAATCATGTACCTGGTAGTAAAAGTAAAATGATTAAGTCCATCTTAGGCATTTCGAAATATTTCGTCTCTCTGCTGCCAGAAAATGGTTTATCGGATCCCTTTATTAACATAAAATCGTATTGTGTGTGTGTGTGTGTGTCTCTCTCTCTCTCTCTCTCTCTCTCTATATATATATATATATATATATATATATATATATATATATATATATAATGAAAAGCTTAGAGAAAAACCAGGACATTTTAATAAAACATCCAACAAGAATCAGGGGACTAAAGTACAAGTTTTCAAACCCCAAGAACAAATTATAATTATTTTGAAAACCAATGAAAAAAAGAGAGGATATAACTTACTCTTTTATGTTTAAAAAGGAGGAGGCATGGTGCTGTGCAACAATAGTTATAGTCGTGCTGCCTTTAAACTTGTGCTAGCAAAATTCAATTTAAATCTAATCGAGCAGTTTGGAAGTCTGCTAATTTATTTTGAATTAAATTATATAAAAATTAAATTATTTAATTTAATAAATTCAAAAACAACTTCAATAATAAATAAAAACACAATATAGCTCTTAAAAAAACTCTAAGATGACAATTATTTTTAAATATTGAGATAATATCAAATTAGATCGACCTCGGTCACTCTGCGACCTGGATCGTAGACTTCAATGAGTTTAATAACTTTATTGTTTTTGTAAATTTTATTTTTATTTTTATGATAAAATTAGATGGTTGCAAAATCAAGCATCAATTCTAAACAAGATATTTATTTGAGATCATGATAACCCTATGGAAAATATAAAAAAATAAACCATGAATTCTATTTCCCAACCAATCCAATATTAAAGAAGAATGAAATAAAAAAAATTAGAAAATTTAAAGGACCATAAACTAAAAAACAAACATATCAAGTTTGATGGGTAAACGCTAAACATGTGGATCGAGTACGTAACCCGGGTCAACACGTCAAACTCGCAAACTGGGTAATGAACTCCATCAGGATTAATAACTTGTTTTTTTTCTAAACTATTTTTTATTTAACTATATGATAACAAATATATACGATTGCAAAATCAAGTGCCAAACAATACTAATACTTTTTTTCAAGACTATGATAACCTCATAAAAAGTAAAACGAAATAAATTATGAAACTTAATTCTCAATCAGTACAATATTGAAGGATGAAATCGAAAAAAACAGATTAAAAAAGAAGAAGAAGTTAAACTCGTTCAACTCATTAACAGGTTCATGGATTTTCTAAAATTTAATAACATGTTTTTTTCGAAACTACTTTTTTTTAACTATATAATAAAAAGAAAAATAGACATAATCGAGTTCAATTAGTAAAAAGAAAATTCATTGTTAAACCCGTCAAACTCGCAAACCGATCATTGGCTCCACAAAGTTTATCATCTTAGGTTTTTTTTAAATCATTTTTTAACTAAACTTTTTAAAAAATAGATCACACCATGATATTAAAATATTTTTCTAATACCTATAAATATATCATACAATGACTAAATTAAAAAAAAAATCAATAACCAAAGAAAAAAAGTGACATATATATATAGACACACACATTATTATTATTATAATCTATGGTGGTACTGAGTGTGGGGCAAAATATTTTGTCCTATTTTTGTCCAGAACTTTTAGCTTTATACTTAATAGTATGTCGGTAGCCCTATTCTTTATGGATTTTGTTTTCTTTCTTTCTTTTCTTGATTATTTATACAGAAGATTTATTAAATCATTCGGAATGTATTAGATCGATTAATAACTAAACATGAGAGAAAAAAAGAAAGATATTGTTGATGTTAATTACTGTATCACATAAAGATATTTTAATAACTAAACTTAATTAGTGTAAGCTTCAAGTACACAGTACCATTAGCTAGCGTGGCAATTAATTGCCATGATTATCTAGAGCAATTAGATGCAATATCTCCCCAATAAAATCAGTACTTAATACACTTTTCTGGCATAAGACGACTATCTGAGTCTCTAATTAATTCTCTAATTATTTATTAATTTTTTCTATTATAATCTTTAATTGGGGGTTCGCCTCCTATATCACTATATATATATATATATAGAGCACATGATCATCAACTAACCCTATAAAACACAAGAGTCAGATTCTTTTTCTTCTTTTTTTAACGATGAATAGGTTGAAAAAACAGTACTTGATGATATCAAAATCATGAAGTTTATTCAATAATACCTTAATTTACTGTATGAACTTCAGAAAAAAAAAAGATTCAACTTCCAGCATTAAAAGAAGATTGAGAAGGCAATGTTTCTATTAGTATAAGTAATTAATGGCTGTGATATATTACCTAATCTTTAATTGTTTCTATTAATTTAGATAATAGTGGTTACATCAAATATATATTAATTTGTTCTGATCAGGATGAAAAGAGGGTTCAACATAAAATCCTAGCTTTGAGCAGGCCGAAGCCTTCGAAAAATTCAAAGGAAATAGAAAGAAGAAAGAAGAAAGAATTCCCTTTAAAAAGATAAGGATACTGACAGCACCTTCTTCTTATTAAGAAAGAAAATAGAAAAGTTGAGTTCAAATTAAAGAATTAAAATAATGTTTGTGTCGGTGGTCCAACCATGCTTTTATTTTAAATTATTTTTTTAATTTTTTTAAATCATTTTAATACATTGATATTAAAAATAATATTTTTAAAAAATAATATTATTATTTTAATATATTTTTAAATAAATAATATCATAAAATAATTACCATCACAATATCAAAACCTCCCCGTATTCAATGCCGCCGCCTCCTTTCATTTGCGAGCTGTTCTTCTAGGATTTTTTTTCTTATTTTTTTTTTATAGCAAAGCTAGCTTTCATTTGTCACATAAGTTTATTCCTTATTAGAGAAATATAGATGCAGAAATATTCTTCGATCAAATTATATATCAAGTATTAAAAAATAATATAAAATTATTATTGATTATTTAAGATTAAAATAAATATTACTTGATATACTATTATAATTTAATTAACCTAATTCCATACTCTTTATCCTTCTAATTAAATTTATAAAATCTTAAAATAATACATTTGTGAGTCTATATAATTAATTTTCAAGTAAAAGATATTTCATTAGAAGAAAACGAATAACATAAAATTATAATTAAAACCTCATTTAATAATTTAATTTCTCAAACTAAAATATATTTTTAATTAATACAATATTTGGCTAGACAAGAAATTAAGCATACCCTAGTTAGTAAAATTTGATAACAAAACTCCATTGATTAGCCAGCACAGTAGGGCTACGCAGCAAGAATTTCCTGAAATGGTGGTAGGGTATGCCTATTTTTCGATACAAACCATCCACCAAACACAAACTCAAATTGAAACCAAACACAAACTCAAATTGAAATTTATTTTTTATTAATATAAATTATTGTATCAGCTTTCATGCATCTTGATTAATTTCACGGGTCCTGAAATTAACGATCATATAAGTTTTTAATAGTTCTGAGATTTATGAGACTCGAACTGATAATTTTTAAAAAGCAAATCTAAAATGTGACCAGTTAAACTATACTCCATATAATTAATTGGATTTATTTTTAATTCTAGGAGGAGAGGAGCCTCTATCCAATTCAAAGAGGGAAAAAAAAAAGAAAAAAAAAGCAGAAAATATTATTGGTGTGCCCGCCAAGCAAAATGGATATACAAAACAAAATAATGGAAAGAAAGGTAGAATCTTCTCTGACTTAAAAACAATTGCATTATTGTTTTTTGGATGGACCATGAAGCATCCATCATGGCTCCTTTGTCATAGGCCCTATCCTATATGAACAGTCGTTGATTGCTCAGTGAATTGTCTTTTTTAGTCCTGTAATTTTCAATATACTCATAGCTTAGTCCTTCATGTTTTAAGATTTTTAAATCAGTTCCTTGACTCTTGTTGATTTATGTCTTCTTGAAATGTCAATTCGTTCTCTCTAACCACTTATAGCGTTGGTTTTTATCTAAGGATTTAAATTGCTCAATAATAAATTTGAATAATTTAGATGTTTGAATAATACATAACAGTTTAAAAGGTTGTATTTAGTTAATGCCTAATATTATAAATAGATATAGATAATACAAAAACATATTTGGATGAAGAAACATATAAAAAGATATGAAATAAATATGTTTTTATAACAATTTTAAATTGAATTTAACAAGGAAACATGTCTCTTCTGTTTAAATTTACAGTCTCCATCTTTTCTTATCCAAGACAGAGCCAAACGTTACCTTGAATAGCCAAGAGACTCCTTTTTTGTTTCTGTAGCTTTTCAAATATGAAGGACCAGGTTATAGTCCTATTGAAACTCGGGGACTAAGATATAATTAATTTGCTCTTGATTATTTAAGCACTTCTCTTGCTATATATATAATACAAAAAAAGTGTAGACTTGTTGAAGGACTTTTGTATCGTGATCAATTCTGTGGAGGTGAATAGAGAACCAATTATGGGAAAGTTCAAAAGTGTTTGTGTCTTTTGTGGAAGCAAGTCAGGGAATAAAAAGATATTCAGTGATGCAGCCCTTGATCTTGGAAGGGAGCTGGTTAGTATAGTACTCCTCACTCTCTTTCTTTCAGCTTTTTTTTTTTTTTTGAATTTGGAGGGTATTTTATGAAAAGGGGAATTCGCAGGTTGAAAGGAAGATGGATTTAGTGTATGGAGGAGGGAGTATTGGACTGATGGGGCTTGTTTCTCAGACTGTTTATGATGGTGAATGCCATGTCTTAGGGTAAGACACCAATATCTTGAATCATGGTAAATGCTTATATATATATAGTCATTATACTCTTAATTCATTTCGTTATTAATATTTTTTTGTTTTTGTTTTTTGGATAGTGTTATCCCAAGAGCTCTTGTACCGATTGAGGTATGTGAACCCTCAACTCCACACTCACTTCACTCTAATCCTTCTCATGCACATGCATGCTTGCATGAATGATTACGATTTGCTCTCAGATTTCAGGTCACACAGTTGGAGAAGTGTTGATTGTATCCGATATGCACGAAAGGAAGGCTGAGATGGCTCGGCGAGCTGATGCTTTCATTGCTCTTCCTGGTATTTACATGTTCAAATCTCACAAGCTTCAAGCATTTTTAGTGTTGATGAAAAGAAGATTGTTAACTGCTTACTGTTCTCACTGGGTTTTTTTGGGTTAATCAATGAAGGAGGGTATGGAACCTTTGAGGAGTTGCTTGAGATGATAACATGGTCTCAGCTTGGAATCCATAACAAGCCAGTAAGTAATTAATTTTGCATCTGTTTTATCTTCATATGATATCTTCTACTTGTTACATAGAGAAATTAATCCACGTACAACTTGTAAGAATAATGTGTAATTTCCTCGAAAGAAGCAGCAATGAGCTAGCTAGCTAGCCAGCAGCCTCATCTTTGAAAAGCTTTAATTCCCATGGTTAAGAAATTACAAGTTTTGTAAACGATCGTAGACGATATTATAAGTGGCCAAGTTGTAAGGCAAGTCAGAAGTACCCTACTAGTTAGCCTCCACTTGTTATTGTTACTAATGAAAAATCCAAGATCCAATCTCATATCTATAAAAAAATGTATTAGTGATGCAATTTGAGTCATTATAATGCTTTTGACATTGATTAGTTGATTGGATTAAGGGGCTAATTAATCTTGAAAATATGATCAAGCTCAATAAGTTTATATCAGAAATGGAAATCGGGATCATAATATACACAATTATGGAAGGTCATATGAAAGGGGTGGGGGTGTCGAGATTGGTATGGTGCTGAGAGGAATGGGATGTTTTTTGTTTTTGGTTTAGGAACACGGATTGCATCGCAGCTGTGCCCTCGTTCCCATATGAACATTAGCTAGGATTCAAGCTCCGGTAGGTAGCTGGAGTGCTAAAACTTTCAAATCCCATATTTCATAAACCAAACACTGATCAGGAAACGGGATTAAAAGGCCATTTTGATGATGTTGAAAAAGCTAATCACTTTTCTAAAAGCTATTGTTTCATTAAAAGTTATTCAAAACCATCAAATCAGGGAAGATATTAGCAGTTTGTGACTTTGTGGTTATCAGTCTGGCTATTGGCAGTAAACTTGACAATCGTCCAAATACTGAGGGGGCTAGCTGGCTGGGGGATCATGAATAAGACTTGACACCCATTTTTAGGCACGTGGTTAAAGCTTAATCTTTGCTTTAGCAAGTGTTTGTTTTCAGTGTTTTTAACTGCTCATTGTCAAAGCAATCAGTAGGAGATGCAATGTATGCAACTCAAATGAAGTTGAGCCTTAATTATTTGACAAGAAGTGATAACAGGGCAAAGGGAGGCTTGACTTTCTTAGCTTCAAGAATTTTAATTTAATGTTTAAATCAATCATCTTCACCAGCAACTAATTTGTTTCAATGCGTGAAAGATAATATAAAAATACTCTGACTGGTTAAAAACAACGTCGGTTTTAAGCTCACATGATGGTAAAGTATTTGTGACTGTCTCTTAGGCTGCTGTGGGATTTCAAAATTGACTTTCTACATTCTCTACAATTGGCTTTTAGGGTGGTGATTCATGTAAGTGTTTTTTAAAAAATTAAAATTTTATTATTTTTTTCTTTGCTCGAGCAAATTAATATTTTTTAATAATTAATGGTGTGGCAAATTACCTCTAATTAGGTGGGACAGTATAAGAAAATGGTGTGGCAAATCACCACCCTAGCTTCTAAGAACTTACATGAGGTGAAATTGTTGTTCTAGGATATCAGCAGGGGGGTTGGTGAAATTATGTGGAATGAATTTCAACGATTTCTTTGATAAGCATTGTTGAATCTATCTCTCCCTATTTCTCAAATTAACTGGGGAAAAAAATAAATACAGGTGGGTCTATTAAATGTTGATGGGTACTATGATAGCTTGCTTGGGTTTTTTGACAAAGGCGTAGAAGAAGGATTTATTGGACCTTCAGCCAGGAACATTGTCATATCTGCAAGGACGGCTACAGAGCTAATCCAGAAAATGGAGGTACAAACATGCACTTCTCATCTCATATGCTACAGATTATATGCCGGTTCTCTTGCTTTAACTCTTCGTTTAATGTGTTCTTTGTAGGATTATATACCTCTCCATGAACAAGTAGCACCAAGTCATAGCTGGAAAGTAGAAGGATGCAATGGAAATTTGTAGCTGTTCGCTTCTTCAGATCTTCAAAGAGGAAAAATATTTCTCTTCTTCTTGTGATGATAATTTTACAACTGATTGCTTGAAGTACGTGTGCAAGCCTCCCCAACGTAAATTGAAGGATATAATGCACAAAAATGATGTATTAAATAGGAATAAGTGGTATTTATGCATGCAAAACCCTCTTGTGATGGCTATATTTTTTACTTCAGAATGAGTACATCACTTGGAAACAAAATGCAGACTAGCTTTTGTTAGTTTTTGGTGTAAACCGAGATCTCACAGAAGATATGCTTTATGGTTGAAGTTCAGTCCTGGCACTCAGGACCATGCCTGGGTTCTCACAGCAGAGTTGATTGTAAGGCAAAAGCAGAAAACATTCACTTGCTTTAAGCATACAGAAGTGAATGATAACTACTAGTTCTACTACTGATAAATTCACACGTACAGGCCATAAACATCTCAATAATCTCACATACAAGCATCACATAATTTCCTGTAATTTTCATGAGCTAAGATCACTACTCATCAAAGTGGAAATAACGCTACCTGCTAGTTCTGGAATGGTACATAGTCGACACTGCATGCAGGAGCAGGTGCAGGAACGTCCTCATGAAGTCACAACAAGGAAACGGGTAAGATTCTCACTCCGATTCTGTTTCGGATTGGAGTAAAAGCTGATCTCTCCTTTCAAACCTTCGAGTAGTGAGAGATACAACATGCAACCCAATTTCGGATGAATTAACGAAAACCTAAAGAAACTCTTTCTCAACCTTTTAACAACCATTTATAAGAAATCCAGTATATTTTACTTCAAAAACATCAAATGGATACGCCACAGGAGATGGGAAATAAAAACAGCATAAATACAGATGCATGCACAGCTTGCTATCAATGTGATGAAATGAAAAGGTTCTTGATTCACTTTGAGAAAAAAGCACAGAGCAGATAAAGACCACGAAAATGAATTTATATTTTACAGATATAGAGTTGTCATGATCAACAGGAAATGCCAATGGCCAATGAAATAAAAGAACAATCAAATAAATAAAAAATAAAGGTCTAAAATGAGCTCAATTTGTATCATTCCGTGGCTGAATCAAGAAAACAAGTGACGTGAATCATTTTTATGGAAAAGAAAAAAAGTAGCACCCAAACCTCACTAGCATGTATTGATTCCATCCTTGCAGTCACTGGTCAAGTTATAAAATGTTTCCACGCGAGTTTTTGCTTTGTAAAGAACCTCAGTATCCACAGCAACTCTCATGTATCCGTCAAACTCAACTGGGTGACCATTATTCAAAAGAATTTGCCCACGATTCCTTGTAATCACCAATTAAATGGACCTTGAAGTGAGACCTCAATTTATCAAAGTAATTGTAGAATGGCTCATTGGTTGCTATATACAGATTCCTCCAAGGTTGAATCATCCCTTGAAGCTTTGTAACAAGCTCGTAGGGTCATGTATCGGCATCCAAATGTGGCCAGAGCTCTTTATTTTGAGCTTTCTCCCCACGAACCACATGTACCAAAATCCCAGTCCATTCTCCCACTGATGTCTGTAACTATATTCATCAATCTTTTTGATTACCAAACTGCATGCCACGGTCTCTGAATGTACTTTGCAGCCCGCCATTCACACATCCTATGCCAATAATTTTCTGGCTCCTGACCATCAAACTGCCTCCATATGATTGTGCTCTTAACTTTCCTTGGTTGCATTGGTGTCATCTTATGGGCCACAACCTTCTTAACTGGAACTTTCTTCCTACGGGAGCGATTCCATTTCTTCCAATCTCTCAAAAATTCACCCTCTTCGGCAATTGACGCCGCCTCCTTAAGATGCTCAAAATCAAAATAAAACCTAAAATCGTCCCCTCCTGATCCTTCCCATCCGGATTATAACTACCTCCCAAGCACATGCTCAAGTCCATGACAAATGTCCTGTTCAAATACATGGCCTCCCCCAACCCCTATAAGAACTCACACATGTACTGATTCATTCCCTTACAATAATCCCCTCCTCTAGAATAACTTCCCATTTCTAAAGTTCGTTTCTGATCCCAATCTTGGGATTGTCTCATTTATCTCATTGTCCTGAACCAATGGTGCAACTTTCGGATTATTTCTACCACTCCTGGAGGAATTAACTCTAATCCTTCTGGCGTTGAAACCAGAATGCCAACCATCAGCATGCACAATTTTGTAAGAACAATTCTCTTCAATTACAAACTTAAACCTCCTAAAATCCCAATACTTCCTCTACGACTTCTCTTTCTTTCTTATTCCCAAACGTCCATGACACGTCACACTCATCCTGCTTCGATCCATTAACCAGAGTTGGATAATCCAAAAACACAACTGACTTAAACAGCCACAAATTGAACTTCTCAACCGTAATCCAAACCTTTGGATCCGAACAATTCACTACCTCCAAATCCTCACGACCAGATGACTTGAGGGTCATATCGCTCACTGCCTCCTCCTTTTTCTTGACCACCTCCTCAGTAATCGGCTTGATATCAGCAGGAGGAGGGACAGCAGGGGCAGTCCCAGTTTGCAAATCCTCACCAGTTTTGACAACAGAATCATCAATTTTAAAAGTGGCATTCTCAGTTTGTGTAAGGAGTTTTGTGAAAGCTGGAGCTGATTCCAGCCATGGATTTGGTGGTTGGTAAGTGATTCCAGTAACAGTAAATATCAAAACTGAGACCACAAACACTGAGAAGCATAAATTACTTGTCAACTTTATCAGTTTCTGCCCTATATGATCAGCTCCTAGATTGGTTTCTTTCATGGGTTTTCTCTAACCTTTAAAACCCAAATCCAAAATCTACTCGGATCTTGAACTCAATCCAAAAAAACAAAAACAACCCAAGTATTCTTAGACCAAATCCAATAATGGGCTACCTTCAAAATCCAATCTTTTCTTAACTAATAACAGAATCAAGTACAGGCAAAAACAGGAAAACAAAGCAAAAAGGAGACCGCTAAACAAGGTTTCACTTAAATTGAAATGAAGAGAGTGAAAGCAGTGAAAGAGGATGTACCGATTAATGAGGTGAATTTAAATGGAGAGAGTGAAAGCAGTGAGATCTAATAGGAATTCAGCATAAAGTTAAGAACTTTAATGGAGAGGAAGAGAGAATGGAGTGTTTGTGTTGAAAGTGTGAAGCTTTGGTTAGAAGGAAAGAAAGAGACTGCTGTCAACTGTGATTTTTTATTGTCTGAAAGTGAAGTCAGATAAGAGTGACTTGGAGACAGAAGGACAGGCCCTTGTGTCTTACAAGTGAAATATTAGAGGTGCCTTGTCAGAATCATAGATTTGTACACCTTATAGGGAAAAATCAAATTAAGAAAGATCAACGGCTTATTGGATTGGGATGATGATGGATTATTGGAATTTGATTGCATTATGTTTATCAAAACTCAGATTTTGAAAAACTATCCCTATCTAATTAGAACTAGAAACAAATTAAATATTTTTTAACCACATTTTTTTTCAAGTTATTACCAAGGCTAAATTAGGGTAAAATATGTAAGATGAGTGGGAATTCTTGAATTTGGATATGATCTACTCAAATTTATGAATGAATTTAGTATATCTACTTTACCAAAAAACTTACTTCACTTCTTATACTTTTTGGTTTTCCTACTTGAGCTCTTCTACATTAAAGATCTATTAATATCAAGCACACTTATTTAAAAAAATATGTTTTGATGCGACAATGGTTTAAAAGCTTTTTATAAGATAGTTACATCACATGATAAAAGGAATAATAATGTGTTTTATTGGAGAGATGAAAATATAAATACATATAAATTTATTTATAAAATAATTTATGAATGAATTTTTATATTTTTAAAATAAAAAATACAAGAGGATATATATTTCTTTTTATCTTCAATATCTTTATCTTTATCTTTTCAATTTCAAGACAGCAGCCAAAAGTTGCCGCTTACAATCTCATATTTTCTTATTAATAGATAGAATTAAAATCGTTAGATTCAACCATTAACATCACAATGTGTTGATATATCCAAAAAAAAAACCAAAAAATGAATCTGTCTCATAGTACGTAGTTGCACAAATATAATCTTCTTGATTTTGATAATGAATCATGAAATTTTTCTTTACTTATTAATAATTTTGTTAAGGAATAATAATTGGCTCAAGAAATCTTCAAAGTCTAATCTGGAGGTTTTCTAGAGCTGCTGGTTACAATGAAGCAAACCTCTTATAAAAATGAGCTTGTAGATCATCGTGTAGTTTTACATGACAAGCACCGTCAAGAGGGGAGCCTAATTCCTACAGAAAATTAATCAGTACGATCAAGAAAAAACAAAAGAACTAAAATAATACTGCAATAAACTCACATTTCTAGATAGATATTTCATATCACCTCTCGTGTGTACTGTCGAGGGATAGAGCACTAATCAGTAGGGTGTGCCCTTGAGTTAATCTGGCCCAGTACGCAAACCAAATGCAGTGAGTTGATGGAAAATCCACAATTTTTCAAGGATAAACTTGACAGACAGTTGAGTTTAAGATAAGCAAACCATCTGCTGGTAGCTGTCTTGCAAGCCAATTTTTATTCCCCCAGCCTCGGCGTATACCTGCAATACAAAATGAAGAAATCTACTTCACAAACTTTCGATTTCCAACAGTATAACACAGTCATTTCTTGTATGCTTCAATAGCAACACTCGGCATGCCTTTGTTTTTTTCTTTTTCTTAGATGACTTGGCTGAACAGTTATTACAGTTCTCTTCTTCGAAGCCGGGAAAACCAAGAACATCCAATGTGTTGGGCTCTAAAACACTCTTAACATAGTTACTTATGCCTATACAATTTTCTAAGGCTTCCCCTGATGTCCGAACAGCTATAACATAAGCCTCTTTTAGATGAAGACCCCTCTTTTCCCGGCTCGTTAATTTGCATAAATCGGTGAAACATTGTACCCTATAATGAAGAAGACTGTTTGATATACTTTATCAGCAGCTTGACCAATCCTTTGTCCAACGCTTCAATGTGCAGTGTGAGGGTATGTTGGAAACACCAGGCATTTGAAGAGCAAGAATTGCGTGTTTACAGAGAAAACCTCTGTATTCAAAAGAACGACATAAACAACAAATATCCAAGGCTGCTTTATTCCATGCTACAAAAAGTCCCGATGTTCGTCAAAATCATCAACTCGAAAGTTAATAGATGCGTCATCTTCACCTTCCTTTCGCAGATGACATGAAACTACTCCCAAAACCTCAACCTGAAATTTCTAGAAAATGGCATCTGTATGTAATGTTGATGCTTGTTTCTCAAAAGATGAGAGGGATCTTCATGCAGGCTGTTTGTTTTATGTTTCAAAATCAGCTTTGGCTTCCATCTCATACCTGTCTTCCGAAAATGCTTTCTACTGCTCCATGAACTCCTTGAATGTAGCTTCCCTGTGAATGGACTTGTAAAAAAAAAAAGGCAATGCTTCCAGATTGCTCAGTTGTGGACATTCCAGATTTCTCAACCATCCTGCACCATCTCTTTTCAGACCGCTCATCTGATCAAGACCGTTAAATACTTTTGTTGAATTTCAACATGAAAATTGCACTTTGATTATTAATAATAATAATAATAATAATAAAGTTGAATAAAATAGACTGGAATTGGCCATTACTACTCAAATTGGAGGACCAATACGGGCAAGGTTGCAAAAGATGGCAGTTTAATTTTGTCAATTAAGGGCCTAATTAATGAACAATGAAAGGTTTAAGAGTTTAAAATAGCGATTTGGAGGAGCCAAGGATCTAATTGAAAGTTGGAAGGATTTATTTGGTTTGGTCGAAGGTTTAATTGAAAGGATAATCAATTTTCAAAAGGAAATTTGGACAAAAAATGAAGGAATTAAAAGTTTAAGGGTTTGATTGAAGTCTGGAGTAGCATAATTAATTGAACCAGGGGTCAGATTGCAAGAAATTTAAGATTTAAAGGTCAATTAAGGGTCTTATTGAAGAATTTCAGAAACGAGGACTATAGTGGAAAAGAAGCCAGACTTGGAGAAGCGAAGTTTGTTAAATCAAGGACTAGATTGCAAGCAATTCAAAGCTTAAGAGTCAATAAAGGACCATGTTGAATGATTTCGATAAGATAGACTGCTTTGCGAAAGGCGCTTAAATATAAGGATTCTAATTGAAATACCAGGGATGCAATTGAAAGGATCTTAAAATTGCGAGAGTAATTGAGGGGTTTGACCAACCAACATATTTCTCAAGAACAAGGACTGAAAGTGAGTTGAAAACAGATCGATCCACGACATCGATATGGGCATAACCAACATTCCTATTTTGAGAGATGGCTTGATTCTATAAGCAGACAGCCCTATTTATACTGGCAAGTTTCTTGGATCCTTATTGCTGGACTTTCAATTTTAGACATGATCAAGATTTCGAAGCTGAACTTTCATAGCATGCTTGGTTTGGACTTCAGAACTGAAGGCTAGATATAGGAGAAGGCAAGGAAGTAAATCTTGAAGAATGCCCTAGATCAAAATTTCAAAAGCAGTGCATCAAGTATCTTGGTCCAGTGAGACTCCATGCACTACATTTTATTTGTATTTTAACCTAAATAAAATGCTTTCACTGATAAACATCTACCATTACAGATGGAAAGGAAGGCCTACGAAGTTGTTATAGAGGATGGGAAGCTTCTCTACAAGGAGCTAAGTGGATTTTTATCCTCAGCACATCAAAGTTGATTATTTTTTTGTCCTCGCACTTCAAAAAGAATTAATGAACATGATTTCATAAACTGTTCATAATTTTATATTAAAATTCCGCGTAATCCATCAATAAATAAATAGAGATAATTAACAAGTAGTTAACGAAATTACCCATATCGACGGGCCCTCAACAATTCCAGTTTATTTGACGAAAGTGCTTCAAATTCTATGCATGATGCCTGTCGGTTTCAAACAAAGGAGAAGCGTTAATTTTGTGGAAATTAATGTTCACCTTTTCTTTGACAAAAGTGCTTCAAAAATCTTCATGGTTTTGTTTCTTCATAGCCGACCAATCCCTCCAGACTGACAAGTATGCTGGAGACTAATTTCAATTAATTTTCATGGAAATTTAATGCAAGCCAAAACAACATGAAAGCCAAATAAGAACCTTTTTTTACTGACCATTTAGATAGTGGCCCAGTGGTAAAAGTTTAGGATCAAGAGGTTTGCTCTCTCTATAGTCTCAAGTTCGAGCCATGTGGTTGCTCATATGATGGTCACTAGAGGTTTACATGGTCGTTAACTTCAGGGCCCATGGAATCAGTCGAGGTGCGTCCAAGTTCGCCCGGACACCTACTTTCAACCAAAAAAAAAAAAGAAGAAAAAAAACCTCTTTTTACTGGTACATTTGGATCTCGCTATTCCATATGGATGTGAGTAGCGGGAGCCGGGAGGTAAGCACGAGTATTAGATCGGATGATTTGGAAATTAATCGCCGACTTTCCTCGTGTATTTCCCGAATTTGTGCGGATTATTGAAAGCCAAACACATCCTCAATAAATCGGCGGTATAGGAAATAACTCGCTCAAGAGTGAGATAATCCGCACAAACTCGGGAAATACACGAGGAAAGTGGGCGATTAATTTCCAAATCATCGGAGAAAGAACGTGAACAGAAGTAATCGGTGTTTAATTGGAAAACAATTGGCCGATTACTCTGAAGCATCGGGAATAAATATAAAAATCAGTGATTAGTGAAAGACTCGGCGAACGAAACGTGGTCATAATCGGCGATTAATTGAAAAACAGTCCGTTCATTGCTAGTAGGCGATCTTCAAAAAAATAATAGGCAGTTTTTAATGAGGAAGGTTGTCGATTCATCGGCGATCTTTGTAAGTTAATGATCGTGAATTCCTCGGAGATTTAGATGAAAAAAGGATCGGAGGTTACTCGGCGATCGTTTGGATTGAAGAACCGGCAGTCCCCCGGCATTCTTTTCAAGTAAATAATCTGCGATTAATCGGCAACTAGTCAAGTGAAAATATCGGAAGGAGTTTGGGCTATATAGGCTTCTGTCGCTTTGTCTTCGAGCCTTGAAAAAATCACGCCTTACTCTGCCTTTAATTTTTATTTCAAGGACTTTGAAATAATTAAATTGCTAAAATGTAAAATGAAATTTAGTTAGGAGCTGAACCATAAAAGATTTCTTAGCATTAATATAAGATTTTCTTACTATATAATAAAGATTTTTTTAAGTAATGGGTTTCTTAAAGAAAATTATAATCTAATAACCTTTTAATTTCTTAATTACTTTATAATTACAGCAAAACCAAATTATAAAATGCAATTACATCTCAAGAGGTATTTTATTTTAGGTTGAAAATCACCGAATCCTAAATCATTAGAACTATAAAAATTCTAATGATCTGACAGTAAGCTGATTCAAATAAAAATTCTAAATCATGCCAGGATTATAATATCTATAAACATAATTAAATTAATAAAAGCTAAATAAATAATTTTTTAATGAAAGAAAGAAAATTTAAATTTAGATTGGAAAAAATAAAAATAAAAAGGAGGCACAAATGAAATAAACAAGTCTAGCGTGAACATGTATTTTCTTAGACTTAGCTCTATTCCACTTAGTTTATAAATAAATTTATTAGGGCTTTTGCATGATCCTCTGATATCAGATACACTAATAATGCAGGAGCATCATCTTCTTCTTGGAGTGGAGATTTTGGTGGCAAGACCTATTATGGAATAGGTCTTGCCCACTGGTTATGTGACCTGTGCTTCATTTTATGTAAGCCTGGCTGCATCAAAATCACAAACTGACATCACTAGATACCACTGAGAAAACTCATCTAACTTCTCCTCTTTTTCAGCTGGTTCAGGTTCTGCTTATGCTGGGACTGACCATGATGATATGGTGGTAAGGAGCTTGGACTTTGATATATTTTTATATAACTAGTGAAAGTGATGAAATTGGAATTGAGAAAACAGGGACTCGTGCTCTACTTCATTCTGTTCTCGTCTAATCATGCCTTACCCTGTCCAATGTACCAAAAGCACACTAATATCATTCAACAAACAAGTAAATATACTGTCTAGCAAGCTCTACAAGTTTGCTCGCTCCCTATATAATTTTTTCACAAAGACTCTGTAAGTTTTCTCGTATACAATGCAATATGGTGTTTCCAACACCACGAAATTGATGTTCAAAACAATAAAATTAAAGAAGGGCATGATTGTAGTCATGAAAATGAAAATTCTTGTAAATGAAGTGAGCCAACCATCTTGAAGCTGCAAAACACAGGATTGCCATTAATACAAGTGAAGTTCTCGCGGCTGCTGACATTGCATTCTGCTTGGTTGCTGCAACAGCACCGATTGAACCAAAGGAGATCACTTGCAGCGCAACCTCAAGTGCATTAAGACTCTTGTATGCAAGGCTGCAGCTGCTGCAATTCACTACATGTGACCTGTACCTGCAAGAATCCATTGCCAATAGTTTCATATGAATTATGAAGCTAAAAATAACCAAGATGAACTTTGAGTCTAAACTTTTCGGGTTGTGCATAAGTTACCTGTCCATTAGTTGTTCTTTCGGAGGAGTTGGAGGGAGTGCTCCGCTGAACTTGCCTCCCCAGTTAATCTGACCACCTGAGTACGTCTTTAACCACCTTCTGAAAGCAACAACTTGAGCATCTGACTTTGTTGGCACAAAACAGGCCTTTTGCCAGTTGGTAGGGCCAACTTCCATTATCCTACGCTCCTGCGAAAAACAGCAGCACAAAACAGGCCTTTAGGAACCAGTTGTTCTGATTCTCCAGAACAGAACTTCACTAGATATCCGCCATACCATGATGGTTTCGCATTAGGATTGTGATATTGAGACTATACTTTTACTTTTATGGTAATGGTGTTACCTCTAAGTGGAGAAGATACAAATCGGAATCTAGAATCCGATTTTGCGACAAATGAAACACCCATCTTGGCATAATCCGGTCCATCCACACTCCAAAATTTCTTGGGAATGTGTATATTAATCTGCTCTTACCAGGACCAACTGGAACACAGAAAAAAAGAAGCAGCCCTCTTCTCTGTGGCTCATTACCTTTCTTTGGCGGCAGACTGAAAGCAGATTTATATACACAAGGTGCCATAAAATTAGTAATTCCACCAAATCTGCTAGCATGAAAACCTTCTTTATCTAACTTGTTTATGGTTATATCAATCGGCGCGCCACCTTCTCTATCGAGCTTGACTGTGAAAGAAAAGAAAATATATGGTGTTAATCAGATATACTAACCGTTTATACAAGGCAATATGAGCACAATGTAGCAGTAGTTCTTATCTGTTCTTAGCTGGTGGACCTGGCAGCAGCTTAAAATGTGCATATGGAACATGAGCTGGGTCTACTAGATTTTCAATCAAGATTTCATACCTGAAAATGATAACTTAGCTTACCTTAAAAAATCCGAGGACAATTCGTTAAGAACTACTGAATAGAACTTTAATCTTTCCTCATAATCATGAATGCTAGATGGAGATATAATTTGGAGAAGAATATACTCCACAGATTTCACCAAAAAAAGAATATATTCAACACGAGCATTAGAAAGGGTCCTAAGTTCAGCTGAGAAAGGAGGAAAATGTAAGAAGAAATCTACACATGGCAAGAGAAAATCATGCGTACCCAAAAGGAAATTCTCTGTTTCCCATTGTTTTGACATACGATGGGTCATCCAACTCTGCAATGTAAGGGGGCTTCTTACTGGAAAGGATATCTTTGTATTCAGGACTAGAATTTGGCCAAAACCAAACAATGTCATTCTGCACAGTAGTTGGATATGCAGCTACACAAGCTTTCTTGAATGTGTGAACCTGGATAAATAATGGCTTGGAAACGTCAGATATATCAGCTTCTGCTCAATGAACAACAAACGAAATTTCCAAATTATTATGTTCTTCGACTTTTCTTACAAGTCAAGAATGAAATCATCAATCACATAATCCAACAGCTGTGATTCACGAGTACTCAAGAATCTATGATACAAGCAGCAGTCTCAAAGTTTAGAGGGTCAAAAATAAAATGAAAACTACTAAGAAGTACAAATTAACAGATATGGTCAAACAAGAGAGCCATGGATGTAGCCAAAGGGCTGCAGCCAAGTGATTTAAGACAGCCTTTCAGTTAGGATGAGAGTGCTCATTTATGAACTTTTAAAGTCCAGAATAAGAAGTATCCAGGCATGCCACACCAGTCACAAGTTCATCACATGGAGGAAGTAATGAAAAATGCTCCCTTGGCTTCCTAGGTTTAAAGCTTGAAGCAGCGCTTAGAGGAATTTATTAAATTCCTTCGAATGTATCAACCTGATATGGGGAATGCGCCCTTAAGATCGTCCATGAAGGGACTTATTCATGGTTGACGCGCAAACTAGCATGAGAATACTTCTTGTTGTCGAAAAAAATAACAACTAAAGATACTGTAAGGGTTATGAAAGAGAACACTTTCTAGGTTCATATCTTCGTTTTCTTTTCTTCACAACAAAAAAGCAAGAAGAAGAATCTTATCATTCAAAGTATGAGGATTCAGTACCGGAGGACCATCTGGGGGTGCCTGAGGAATAAATTTGCAATCACCAGAGCCATTGAAACACCAGCCATGGTACACACACTGCAACCTCCCCCACTGATCAATTCTTCCTTCAGACAATGGTGCCAATCTATGAGGACAAGTATCATCAAAGACCTTCCATTCATTCTCATTCCTGTCCCACCACACCACTAAATCAAGTCCCATCACCTTCTTTGCATGTGGCACTCTCTTATCCAAGTCACAAACCGGCATTACTGGATACCATTGTGCATACCAATCAAACGTCTCTTGCTGGCTATCGGTTTCAAGTGCTGGCTCGGTTGGGTCTAAGGTCTCGGTTGAAACAGATGAGGACAAGGTAGTAAGGATCTTGGAGCTTGACTTGTTTCTGTCATATGATTGAACAAATGAACTGGGTATTGAACTGAACTGAAAATGCAAGAACTGGGATTTGCGGAGTACTTGAGCTGGTGTTGCTGGAATGTGAGGTGAAGGGACAAAGGAAGCATTGAGAGCTTCCATTTCTGCTTGTGTATGTGAGTGAGGTCTTTACTGCTTAATTATCAGTAAGCACTTTACATTTTGAATGGATTAGAGATTTTTTGTGGTTTAGACACAAAACAACTTATGATCTGCACCATTTTGTGTGGTTGTGAAACACTTCCTTTTTTGTGGTGGTGTGGCACTTGCTTTGCCTTCTGTGTGTGTTTTGCATCTGTTTTTTTGACCTCTCTTATTTTTCTACCGTGGCCCTGATTTTTTACTATCATGCTTTAAGGATTCTCATTTCATTAGCTACGAACTTTTTATCTAAAGCCTATGTCTCGAGTCAGGAAAAAAAAAAACAGAGAGATAGAAGAGACATTCTCATTTACTTTAACAAAAATTCACCGACAAACAAATTTATTTTTTATTTTTATTTTTATTTTTATTTTTCCAACAAATATATTTTTATTCATTCCAAAAATCTTTTCTGTTTTAAAACATTAACCAAACATTATCGTACTTATCATTAACCCTCTTTAATCAACCTAAATTCTTGTTCAAATCCATGCAAGAAACTACAGAATTTAACTCATATTACTTCATTATCACTAATAATAGTAGAAACTTCAAATAAGATCCTTACAGAAACTTGTCACTCACAAGCCCAAATCCCAATTTCCCACAAGAAACTAACACTGCTCCTCACAAGAAAGCTGGGCTTCTTGCATACAGAACTGCTAATGCCTCACAGAAAGTCTATCCAGCTGCCACAACTTATGAGCACATACGAGATCAGGAGAATCAAGCCATATTTCCAATACACCTTAGTGTAAAGCATGCTTGTAGTCATGGTAGTGGAAGTTCTTGTAGATGAAGTGAGCCAACCATTTTGAACCTGCAAAGCATAATACTGCCACTGCTACCATTACCTTGACATTCTGCTTAGTTGCAGTAGCAATCCCAATTGAAGCTAGAGAAGCAACCTGCAGAACGACCTCTAGTGCATTGAAACGATTATATGCAGCACTGCAACTGCGACAGCTTACAACATGAGACCAGTACCTGAAAAATCAGTTAGAAGTTTAGGAAACATTAAGAAAGTTCCCCACACTGAAATCTTGAATGTTCGTCTTTAATTGTAACAGTCATTACCTGTCCATCAGCTCTTCTCTTGGAGGAGTTGGGGGAAGAGCCCCGCTGTACTTTCCTCTCCAATCAACTTGACCGCCGGCATACTTCTTTAACCATCTTCGGAAACCAACCACAAAGGCATCTGATTTTGTTGGCAAAAAGCATGCCTTTTGCCAGTTTGCAAGGCCAATATCCATTATCTTGCGCTCCTGCGAAGAAAATTCTGGGGTCAGTTAATGCTTGTGGAGTCCAAGATCCAACATTGTATGATAAATGGGTACTCCATGCAGCATAAATGTTAACCTAACAGGTTCTTTCCTATCAAATAAATTTCCATAGAGGTGCTGGATGAAATAGATTTGAAATATACCGTTGTTCCAAAGAAAGGCAAACCATAGGAATTTAGATTTCTGTTGATCCTGCAGGATGGATACCCCATTGGCAACCCATTAACTATCCACTTTGACATCTATTGACCTTTCTAAAGGGTTATCGTTCAGTTATTTCTTACAGATATAATAGGGTATTATAATAACTGAAGCTTTAATAAATCAGCTCACTGCATGCTGTAGAGAAGAACGCTTTGATAAACAGAAAAATTACCTCCAAATGAAGGAGATACAGATCTGAATCCACAACTATGTTTACTCCCAAATGAGTCAAGAACCGCGGAAAAACTTTGAAAAACCAAATTCCAAAGTTTTGTGGGAAGACCCATATTAATCTGCTTCTCCCTGGACTAACTGGAATGCAAAAAAAGACTAGGGCAGCTTTCTGTTGCCTGGAAGGTGGCTGCACCAAGAAGTTTTTTATGAAATAAGAAGACAACAACAAGAGAAGTAACAAGCCTAAAATAACTTTGACTTGTGATTCTACTACAAGCAGTGTCATTCTTGTTAAAGTAAACTAGATAGTAGGCTTCTGTGACTATGGGTGATTATGCAGATAAATTCGCAGATGATCTAAAACCGGCCCGGCAAGCAATCGAATATTTAGACATGGAAACATGTGGCCTTGTCATGTGTTCCTATAAATGGCATGCTAACTATGATACCATTTCGTGTCTCTTATCATGTAAATGCTTACCTTTTCTGTTCCATCTGATGATACAATTCCTTCACCTTTGTCAACCACAGGACTACTGTATGCATAAGAGACACAGGGTGCGATAAATTTATTAGTACCATACTGATCCTGATCTCCAAGGAAACCATCTATGCCTAGCTTCTTGACACTCAATTCAACTGGGCAGCCCCCTTCTCTATCAGCCTTAACTGTAGGGAAAGTTTTAGTTTGAATCATATGAACTACATAAACAAAGAGAATGGAACACGATGCCTTAAAATACCTTTCGGTGGTCGAGTTCTGATAATTCCATAATGTGCATAGGTAACATGAGCAGGATCCATCAGGTTTTCAATCAAGATTTCATATCTGAAAGTAGTTTACAAAAGTAAAGCAAAATCATCAACGTTTTATCTTACATCAAATATTCTCCTTCCAGAGCAGGAAAGCATTTTAAAAACTCTAACAAACATTACATGGAAGGTAATTGTCGGTATCACTTCTGTATCACCCAGATTTTTGCCCAAACTCAAGTACAAGTCGGTCCAAACCTAATTTAAATTAATTTAAATATATAAAAAAAGTTGTAAAAAAATTGTTTTTCTCTCTTTTAATTCTTGTGGTTGTCATGACTCTCTCCTCATCAGGCCAAGAATTTCAATTTTTGATCTTGAATTTTGAGTTCAAGAAAGATGAAAGTAATAAGTAAATTGTTCCCTTTTATGTTACTTTTAATTATGATTTATTTATGGAAAAATTAAAGAATAGATTAGGGCTTATAAAGATTTGAAGGTTATGTTGTTAAGATTGATTCATGATTATTATGGGTTTAAAGTTAAGTGGTTGATTTTGGTTGTATTGTTAGAAATAAGGATTTGTGAATTGATTTGTTATGCGTTAAAAAATTCATTTCAGGCTTGCTGGAAAATCTGGAAAGAATGGTCTTGAGTTTGAAGATGATGAAATTTTATTTTGATCCTTGATTTATAAAAATTATAGTTTAGTCCCTAACTTTGAAAAATTATAATTTGAACCCTAAATGTATTTTGAGATTCTGAACGGTATTATTATGAGGTTAAGGATGATGAATCTCAGTTTGATAATTGATTTGGAATATTTTCAATTTGGTCCCTTAATTTTAGGAATTTACATTTTAGTCTCTGGACTTTAAAAAATTACAGTTCGGTCTTTCTAGCCATGATTGAGGATGGTTTATGGGTTAAATTTCAGTATGGTTATGTATTTACAGTTTGGTCCTCTAATTTTGGTAAAATTATGTTTTGGTCCCTATTTTTAGAAATCGTCTTTTAGTCCCTAGCTAAAATTAGAAGACTAAACCTGGTTTTGTGTTATGTATTGGAATCTTTTATTTATGTTGTTTTGGGTTGTTTTTTAGTACATTTCGTATAGTTGTTGTAGGTTCGCCTAACGATACTCAATAAGATTTTCGGGTCTTTCATCTGATATTCCTTTTAGTTCTATATTTTCTAGGTGAGTGAGATAATCTTTAATATACATGTAATATAAATAAATATGTATGTTAATTATATGATGAGTACGACTAGTTAATTTCTTGAATGTTTATATTTGTTACTTTATTTTTTGAATACTCATCTATTCTTGAATTTGCACACGCATTTTAGTCTCTGAATTTGTTGAGTGTTCCTGCTTATTCAATTTTGAATTATCATTTGATTTTATGAAATGCTGCTTGAATTTTATACAGTTTTGATTATAATATGCATGTTTCAAAGCTTAGCATAGATGGGATGTCCTTAGGAGACCCCTCATGCGTTGCTAGTAATGATCCAGGATTAAGGTAGGGACAACTTAATTATGCCCCAAAATCTACATGCCGAAACAGCAAATTAATGAAGCCACATTACATCAAGCCAAAAGGAAAATTATAGTTTGGAAATAAAAATGAGGAACACCTGAGAGTTGCATACCCATAAGGAATATCTCTACAGCCAGTTAACTTGACAAAAGATGGATCATCCAATTCTGGGATGGTGGGAGGCTGCTTCCTGGTAATGATATCTTTGTACTGAGGATCGGAGTTCGGCCAAAACCAGACGATGTCATGATGCACTGTGCTTGGATAAACTGCTACACAAGCTTTCTTGAATGTGTGGACCTGCATCATGTGAAGAAGGATCCGATTGTATCCAAAATAATAAGGCGAAGTTAAGCTTCAAAACGATAAATTAAGAAAACACATGAATGATGAAACATGCTAACTAATTAAAGTTGTATAGAATTTTGAGGACTGATTACTGGAGGACCATCTGGTGATGCTTGAGGGATGAATTTGCAGTCACCAGAACCATTGAAACACCAACCATGGTACACACACTGCAACCTTCCCCATTGATCAATTCTTCCTTCAGATAATGGAGCCAGCCTATGAGGACAAGCATCACCAAAGACTTTCCATGTATTCTCATTCCTATCCCACCACAGCACAATATCAAGACCCATCACCCTTTTTGCGTGCGGCACCCTCTTGTCCAAGTCACAAACTAGCATAATTGGATACCACTGTGCATACCAGTCAAACTTCTCTCCTTGAGAATCAACTTCAAGTTCTGGCTCAGGTGTTACTGTTGGAACAGAGGATGGTGATGATGATATGGTTGTGAAAAGCTTGGATTTTGATGATGTCTTCTGATGAATTCTTGAGAAAGACGAACTGTGTATTGGATTAAACTGAAAACTCATCAACTTGGGTTTGGAGAATTGGGTTTCGCTCACTAAACTCGGTATACAAACGTAGGGAGTTCTTACACCTACCATGGTTGCTTGTTTTCAGTGCTGAAACAGGAGAGTGAGAAATGGTAATAGTCAAGAGAAGAGTATCAAATTTTCTTTTGGAGAAGTTGGAAGAGGTGCTCCACAAAACTTACCTCCAAAGATACCAATACTTGAATCAACCACTCTGATTGCTGTTTTTGTTGGCACTTGACCTTTTGGCAATTTGTAACTGGTTAGAGTTTCTCTTCTTCTATTGTTTTCCTAGTACGTTTTCTATCGTAGGTGTTTAGTTTTCTACCTCAGGCTTTATATTTCAAAGGAGGTCACCTATCAGTGTTGTCTCCTGTATATTCACGAGTTTTTCTCTCTCTTTCTTTCTGGACTAGCACACTAAGATCAAATATTTTTTAAATTAATATAGTTTAAAAAATTATTTTGAAAGTAGCACGATAATATTTAATTAATATGTGCATATAGATGTGTTGCGTGTAATATATGCGCAGCTCAAATTTCTCTTCTCCAGCAATTTAATTCATCCTCCCGAAAGTCAATATTCATATTGTATATAAAAAAATCAATGGCTATGAAATAAATAAAAATAATTCAATAGCCATAAAAAAAATAACAAGGCAAGGAAGGAAAGAAAAAGGAAAAGAAAGTAATAAAGAATTGCGCGTCGGAGAAACACTAGAGCTCCGATGATGATACTTTCAATACTATTAGAAAGATATTAACGAGACTAATCCATAAACACCATAGAAAGTCAACTTCAAAGCTAATGATGAGATGTCAGTAAGTGACTATATTGTTGGTTTTAGATGGAATGTATGACTGATCATCACTGGTTTAAAGTTGTTTTTTTTATTTTTTTTTAATTTACCTTATCGATATTTTTTTTTATGATACTAAAATTGTAATCATCAGAACTATGGTGTATCTCCGATGCATCTTTCTTTCTTTCTATATTTGTTTTTTAACTATATTAGTTAGTTTGCAAAATATTTTATCTCACTATAGGGGAAAAAAGAAACTCTCTTTTAACCGCAGTCACAACATAAGTACCCAGCAATGTGCTAAAGTAGTTAATTCAGCTGCCCCAATTGTATTGTTAAAAAACACATGGGGGCAGAAGAAGAAGAAGAAGAAGAAGAAGAAGATGATCAACCATGTGCAGTAAGATCATGCATGCACTCACCAACCAATTAAGAACATATTGTCAACAAACCTCAGCGAAAAAGCATGATTAATTATGGACTTCTTTTCAAAAGAAGTATTTGAAAAGGAACAGAATGTGTTTCATTTTCTTTCACTAAAATATAATAAATATTAACTCTCTCTGATTAACCTTGGCTTGTACAGCCTAATTTTTTACAACAGTGCTCTGTAAAGCCATTAAAACACGAGATTGAATTAGAAAAACAAGCTATATATATACATCTAAGACATAATACTACTATACAACCTTCAAATTATTATAAATCTTTCTGGAAAACACTCGGACTCTTGATCATAAAGTCATGAAACTCGTCTTGATAGCGGCTGTATGCATGTTGTGCAAGTCTCAGGCACTGAAGGAAGACGAGAAGCGTAGCTTGCAGTGTCGGTCGTTAACAATAAAGCTATGTGTAGAGAGTACCTTACAAGAACTTGATGATGCACAAACCCGAGCCCCAATAACAACAAAACTCTACACTGAGAGAGCTAAAGTTTATTCAGCTGTCAAATTATTAAGGCTCGGAAAAAGGCATCAGCTTTTACTGTGGAGTGCACAGTGCAATCCACTGTAAAAGGCTGGCTGATGCCTTTTAGTTAGAGGCTTGGAAAATCATGCATTCCTCAGTACAATCAAAGCAATATTTTCAACACACCTCAGCGAAAAGCATGAATTTATGTAATATAGTCAATCTATGGTAGTGGAAAGTATATGCTCCCCGAGGAATGTTGTTTACAAAATAAAAAACCTAAAGACTATATAATTAAAATAAGGTATCTTATTACTTAAAAACCCTTTCATCTTTTAGATGCTCTCGCTCGTTTTTTTACATTTTCTACCATAATAATTGTTTTTAAATAACAACTTATTAGAACCATAATTAATAAAAATATATAAAAATACTTTTTAATAATTTGACGTGAATATCTTAGAAAGAAAACGAGTAATATAGTGCTAGGCGTTGTTACGGTGGATCTTTCAGAATTCATTATTTAATTAATAATAAGATCAAAAAAATGCATGAAAGATAATGAATAAAACTATGTAAAAAATTTATTTTTCCATTCAAATTTTTTTTATTCATGTGATTTTTTAAGATAAAATGATTTTTTTTACGAGAAGAATAATTTATTGAATAAAAAGCAACTATAATTCAAAAAACAAATATTGGCAATAACTATAA
>Ga0307515_10004207_pt1 | contig 29949 bp, 46 predicted proteins | sample 17_EM_MG_FD_194513 | JGI IMG/M metagenome (GOLD analysis project Ga0307515, IMG submission 194513) | Populus trichocarpa ectomycorrhiza microbial communities from riparian zone in the Pacific Northwest, United States - 17_EM | ecosystem: Host-associated > Plants > Roots > Unclassified | place... | reverse complement strand
GGAAAACAACGCAATCGGGTCCTCGTCGGTGCTGCTAGTCAGGGCGTTGGTGCTGCCGGTGGTTGGCTCGCAGGTGGTGGTCACAGCGCAATCGCTCCAAACTATGGCCTTGGTGCGTCAAACCCACCGGCAGGGGTCAGGTTATCCTCACCAATCGTTTTGTAGGCGTGGACAACGTATTGGAGATAACCACCGTCACCGCAGACGGTAACCACGTCGTCGCCAACCCGTACCGCAATGAGGATCTATTTTGGGCCCTTCGAGGCGGAGGTGGAGGTACCTGGGGCGTCGTCACTTCGGTCACTTACAAAACGCACCCCTCCATGCCTCTTTCTTCCGCCTCCCTCTTGGCCAACTCCACCAACCCCAACTCAACCCAGAACCTGCTTGCAGAGATCATTCGTCTCACTCCCTCGCTCGTCGAGCAAGGTTACGGAGGATACGGTGGCGGATTTACAGGCCAGTTTCAACTCGCCGTCCTATCACCCAACGTCACAGCCGAACAGACCCAGGCCACATTCCTTCCGCTGTTCGAATTTGCAACATCCCAGCCAGGTCTCTCGGTCGAACACTCTACTATGGTCTACCAAGATTTCTGGAGCTGGTACGACTCCCTATTCGCCACCTCCAGCGATCAGGTCGGGATCACGAGCGAGATTTCATCCTGGTTGCTACCCAAGAATATCATTCAGACCGATAAACCCGGAGATCTTGCCGCGGAACTGCTCAGGGTATCTGGGTTCAGATACTTGTGAGCCTATTTCTGCAATCTCGGGAACGCGCGAATTTGGATCCTGAGAGTTTCCTTTTCCCCTGCAGTCTCGTCACTGGTGGACAGGTTTCCCGTGTGGACCCCGATTCCACGGGACTTAACCCTGCATGGCGAAATAGCTTGGTCTATACGACTCTCGGCACGACCTGGCGCGAGGGTGCCAACCTGACAGAGATCGACGCTGCTCGTCAGGTCCTCGTTCAGGATATGAAGATTCTCGAAGGTATCGCCCCAGAATCCGGTGCATACCTCAACGAGGTAAGAGCCCCACACCTGCTCACGATCCTCCGACTCGGTTCTTCTTTTCTAACGCGCGCCCCGTAGGCTTCGAGATATGAATTCGACTGGAAGAAATCCTTCTTCGGCGCTCACTACGATAAGCTCCGGGCCATCAAGCAGAAATACGATCCGAATTCTATGTTCCTCGTGCACGAAGGTATCGGATCAGACGAGTGGGACGCAGATCTCGTCTGCCAAGTCTGAAACCTCTTCGAACCGCCGAACCCACTCTAAAACTGGCTTAATGAGGGAGCCGGGGAGTTGGATGCGCTCTTTGAGCGTCACCGTTTATTATCCATGTATTGTATCAGGACCTTAAACACGCTAATTTAACGACAGTCTATATCATCCTGTTCAGTCCCAAGCCCGACCAGGACCAAAGGATGTGACATGCACTGAACTGAGATAGGCACGAAGCGTGAGGATCTCATACACCCCGGCATGGACAGAAAAGTCGCCACACCGGGAACAACACTTGCAATTGGTCCATCGCGTCACATAAGTCTAACCTGCTGTTCACGCGTACGGAGATATCAAAGCCTGTATTTTTGAGGAGTCCAAACCAACCTGGAGCATATAACTCCCCGGTCTCGAGCAGCTATACTGGTATTTCACGTTTGCATCCGAAAACAGCAGAGACATCTATGTCGAGCACCCTCTGAGCTCCTGAGAAACGCCGGGGAAACAATCAATGGGTGTTTCGTCCTCCAGTGGAGTATCTGTTTGGGGTCACAACCGTCCCTGCAGTGGTCGCACTTACATATAGCCTCGATGATCGACAACAAGCGGCTCGGCATCTTCGGAAATACCCCACCAGAGCGTAGCCAAGCCTCGGGTCGCCGCGGTACACAGGGACCACAACGGTCCGACCGAAATACCAGTGCAACCGCCCCTGTCATTCCATCGATTACGCCAAATAAGAGGTGGGTGGGCCAAGAGAAACCGAACACTCCATTGATAACCTGACGGATCATTCAATCTCGAAGCACAGAAACCATGTCACCGGGGGAAGGAGAAATCTCAGACACTCTGACCAATCTTTCCAAACCGAATACGTCTGCGACCCTGACGCTGAGGATAGTCAAATCCTTCGAATACAGGACGGAGAAATCTCTCGTCTTGCATGATGTCAACCTGGAGACCACCACGGTCGGGAGGCTCAAGGAGGTCGCGAAAGAAAGTAATTGCCGCTTTCTCTCTTCGTAAACAGCCGAGGATCTCTGTGAACCAGGGCTATGAACCTCAGCGATCCAGACTCAACCCGCGTGGAAGCCCTATCGAACGGTGAACCTTGGTGGGCAGATTTATATATACATCTCACCCGTTGTAAGGTTGATGCCTTTCAAACAGACACGATGAAGTTATATGCAAAGGCACATGGGGCAAAGGTAGGTCTACCTCCGGGTGTGCTACCTTGGTTGTCCTGAATGCTGCTCCAGACAACGAATCTTATCATTAATCTTGATCGTGATGACTGGATACTTGACGATGACTCCAAACCCCTGGTTGACGTCGGTTTTGGTAGGTCTCTCTGGTCTCACAAGACCTTCTGCTGATGTATCGCAGAGAACGAAACAGAGGTCAGCTTCTTCAATAGGGAGCTGTACGAAGCGTTCAAAGCCAACCCAGAGGTACGCTCTACCCCTACGTCCCTATTCGTGACTGAGTGTGTTCAGACTCGCTGGTAAAATATTCTTGCATCTGAGAGGGATAAGGCCACGCTGGATGATGAATATACCTCTATCATTACGGCCGAATCTCTGGCGAGAGACGAGGATGGTCTAACAGTAGAGCCAGAAAATAGAAAACACATCGGGACGGTAGTAATAAGATGCAAAAAATGAGAATGAAGGGATGAGGTCCGAAACGATGTGCCGGAGACGATCACTGGTTAGAGCACTGAACCCTAGGTTCGCCCTCATCCTCATCCATAGCGTCGTCAGTCGCCCGCTCTCGTTGCCTCGGATCGGGCGTGTCGAGTTCCACTTCTTCCAAGAGGATAGATTTCGGGAACTTCTCCACCGAGTTCCGTGGTGGCAGGACGGATTCCAGAAGGTGAAGCTTGCTCTGGTCAAGGGATTCGGGGAACTTGACACGAAGTTTGACGTAGAGGTCACCGGGTTCGTGGTGTCGTTGGGAGGGCATGCCCTGGCCATGGACAACTTTTAAGTCACCTGAGCGGCACAAGTTTCGTCAGTCGAACTTTCCTAGCGACAGAACGGACAGGCTTACCGTCATGAATAATCTCGCCAGGGAGGATATTGACAACAAGAGCGCGATCGTCCAAATGGCGGATGGCGAAGGCACCACCAGCGAGGGCCGATAGTAGGTCGATCTCAACGTCAGTGATCAAGTCGTTCTCCTTCCTTTGGAAGCGTTCATGAGGCTTCTCCTCGATAACGATGACAACGTCTCCGGGTGTGACGCCTGGGGCCTGGTCGCTCTCGCCACGGAAAGTGATTGTCTGGCCGCCTTTCATGCCCTTGTCGATATGCACTTCCAGGGTCTTCTTCTCAGATACAGTCTTGCGACCGTTACAGGTCTTGCATCTGTCCTTCTGGTTGATAACCTCTCCAGTTCCTGAACACTCGTCGCAAGGCTGCTGGATCTGCTGGATCATAGGACCCATCTGGCGAAGTGTAACCCGAATACCCCTTCCGCTGCAGGTGTTACAAGATCTGACGGCGCCTTCCTTCCCCCCCTTTCCCGAGCACTTGGCGCAGATGATGTTCCGCGTGAGGGCAAGTTTGGTGGTCTTGCCCCGATATAGTTCCTCCAATGTGACGTTGACCCTATGGACGAGGTCCTTGCTCTTACGGGGGCCTTGTCGTGATTGGCCGCCTCCACCGAAGAACCCGCCACCACCGAATAGTTGACTGAAAAGGTCCTAGTAACGTGGTGTACCTTCAGTATAAATGTACCGAAGTGTAGCTGGTTGTTGTCACCTGAGGGTCCATCCCGCCCATTCCGCCGGACTCTGAGAGTCCTGCCTCGCCACGGGCATCATAGATGCCCCGTTTCTGGGGATCCGATAGAACCTCATAGCTGGAGGAGTTGGATGTGAGGCTTTTTATCGAGACTAGGATACCAAATCTTAGCTTACGCATGAGTAACCTCCTTGAACAATTCAGGGTCACCGCCCTTGTCAGGATGCAATCGCAAGGCCCTGTAACAAAAGTTTTGTTCGTGGCGGGATGGCTTTTACAACACGAGTGGTACACACTTCTTGCGGTAGGCTTTTTTGAGCTCAGCCTCGCCTGCGTCAGGTGAGACCTCGAGCAAATCGTAGTATTTCCTAAACGATGCGGCAAGAGTTGGTACCGTTAGAGCCCCTGATAAAGATGAGGAAAGGGGCGTACGTCTCCTTAACCATTACGGATCACAGGACGGGGGATGAGATGACAGAGGGAATGAGGGATGTGTGTGGTGAAAATGAGGTTCAAGACAGATCACGCTCGGGATAAAAAAGGCGAAGGGCCAGCGGTGGCGGCGGCTGAGGTGAAGCGCTGATGCCCGAAGGCGCTCGAACTTGCTAGAAGGTTCCAAACGTTTGCTGATTCATGAATTCCAAAAAATATTTTACATTAAGCGGACACGTCTGGGTACACATCGAACCTTCGCTGAGTCGTCACTGGGATCCCCGCTCTTGCCTCTTCAAACACCTGAGGATCTGGAAGGGGGTAAAACATCTCAGTCCATGACATGTGTGTGCGATAAGAGAGCGGTTACCGATGCGAACGTGGATGATCTCTTCCTCGTGGCCGGCCTCAGCAAGTATAGTACCCCTGGGGGAAAAAGATCAGCGAAAGGAGGAGATTATCTTGAAAACACAGATACGCACATTGGATCCACTACGAGCGAGTGACCCCACTAAGTCCAACCGGTGATCGTTAGTAATGCTGTGAGGTGCGAGCATTGTAAGCAGATTTCGACGCACCGCATGGTAACCTGCGCTCAAGTCGCGTGCTGGGCTGCACGTCCCAAAAAATACCTGATTGTCAACAGCCCTAGGAAGTGCGATCAATCGATTACCCGTTCGGCCTATTACCTTCGGTTACTTACCTCGCCTGTTGGAGAAGTTGCCAATGTAGTGGGCCCGTGGTCGTGTTGAAGGCGCCTGGGTAGATGAACACTTGACAACCTACCCTCGAACGGTTAGAGGTCGACAAAGGAGAAGGTTCCGAACTACGGGCGGACCTTTTCGAGCACCAATCGCGGTCATCTCAGGGAACCGCACGTCATAACATATCCCCAGGCCGATGCGGGCAAACTCTGCAGAATCATACATTAGCGGCGTTGCGATCTGGGGATGGGACGGAGAGGTTGTATACCGGTGTCAAAGTAATTGAGCGAGTTGCCGCCCGTCAGTGTTTCACTTTCCTGTCATCGGGCGGGGTGAGATCAGAGATGGAATCGCAACCATGGTGTCTCCGGACCTTAAATGTGATTTTTCCGGGGATGTCAATGTCAAACAGATGGACCTTGCGGTGGAGAGCCACCAACTCTCCTATTGTTCGGTTAACGGCATCGGCTGAGCAAAAAGCGGGTGTGCGCGAACCTTGGGGAGAATACACTGTAGAAGTGTTGAAGAGATTGCCCGTGGATACATCTCTCTCGGGTATAGATCCTGGTTCCTGAGTTTGGATCTTTTGCGATGGCGACGTGAAAGTGAGGCACACGTACCCCCAACCAACCAAGTACCAGTCTCCTTGGCTACGGATGAAAGCATCTTGACGGTGTCGCTCTCGCTTTCGACGGGATCATAGGGCTCGCCAGGCTTGTACCCGATTTTCTCCGCGTATGCAGAGAAATGGGTAGCACCATAGGGAGAATTGAAACACTCCTGCCGTTGCCCGCCAGTAATTTTCAGCTTTTCTGTCCGAACACGACCGAGATCTCGATAGCTACCGGGAGCACGATCAGCTGTGGTTTTAGCCCATCCTCTCGAGATGCAGCCTTGAGAACCTGTTCTCTTGCGTGGGCAATGTTCTTCGTTTTATCCGAGCCGATCTGACCGAGTTGGATGAGAGCGAGATTGAACGCCCTCAAAGCAGGTGCAGATGACGCCATTGAAGAGAAAGCCCGGCGACCGAAAGATCTGGTGCAGTGGGCCAACATCAGTGACTCTAATCGTTCGGCAGTCTCCAATACCCAGTACAGCAGGTGCGCCCGCCGCTTCTTCCGCTGGCAAGTGCTGATGACGGTTCTTCGTAGATGGCGTTTGTGATATACAACCCGGTTGGCGGAGACAGCACCGCCAAACAATTCATAGAAGACCACGTTCTCCCGTTGTTAAAAACGAGCGATATTTCCATCGCAAAAGTCGTCGGGACAGAGAACGCCGGTCATGCTGGAACCCTCGCTTTCGAGTTCGTTGACTCGACGGTTCCTGGGCCGGTAGACATCATCGTTGCCTCCGGCGATGGGACGATACACGAGATCATCTCTAAAATTGCTCTCGCCTCATCATACAAGAACCGCCCTCCTGACACTCCCGCCCAAGTGAACCTCGTCCTCGTTCCGTGTGGGACTGCGAATGCTCTGTACTCCTCCCTCTTCTTACCCAAACCCGAAGACGATCCGGTGCAGTACAAACTCCAGGGAATACACGCATTTATCAACAAGGCAAAGCACGTAGCCTTGACTCTCGCTATCACGGACATCCTCGCCCCACCCGCAGACAAAAAGTTAGTTCCAGTTCGAGAGAAAACGACCGTCTCCGCCGTGGTCACCTCCACTGCCTTGCACGCCTCCATTCTACACGATTCCGAAGCACTTAGAGCAGAGATACCCTCGATCGAGAGATTCAAGGTCGCCGCGTACCAGAACATCACGAGATGGTACTCCGGTTCCGCTAAGATCTTCCCGTCAAAGTCTACCGGGGTCGTCGAGATCTGGAACCCTTTCGACAAGGAATTCGTCACTCACGCCGAATCGGATGAAGGGGATCCCTATGTCGACATTGACGGACCATTCACCTACTTCCTCTCCACAGTCAACGCGGATAGATTAGAACCCGCGTTCCAAATCACGCCCCTCGTCAATGCCGAGCCCCGCACTGGAGCCTTCTTGGATGTGGTTGTTGTTAGGCCGTACCGCGATGCTTCTCTGACCGGACTCGAGGCAGAGGAGGAGAAGAAACAATTCGCGGAAAAGTCGGGCGAGGTTTTGAGAGCGGTTTACCAGAGTGGAAACCACATCAACCTGCGCTACGACTCAACCGGGAAGGTTGTGTCTGAGGGTGAGGGGGAGTTGGTCGTTGAATACTTCCGTTGTGGTGGCTGGGAGTGGATACCGGCAAGTTCTCTAATTTGACCATTCCGCCGGGGGTCTCACTTTCGCTCCAGGACGCCGAGGACGAGAAGGCTCACTTTTTGTGTAACGATGGATTTATCAGCATCATACCCAAAGGTGGGAAAGCGAAAACGATGGCCGCTGCGCCAAGTGGGAAATCCGGTTTCATTGTATATGTGTAGAAACAAGAGCGTTGTCCGTAGTCTGTATGTGAGAGGTTTGTAACGATATCTAGGTGTTCAGGCGGTGACATTTCCACTGAGCTTTCCAGCAAGGAGCTCTCGAACAATCTTTGCACCATTCTCATATACTTCGTCGATGCTGGGGCTACTGTCGATCTCAGCAACCTTGTGCAGCTTAGTGTAATGTTCGATAACCGGCATAGTGGTCTCCTTGTAAACGTCTTTGGGGAATCTCGATTATTTTGGCGGACACGGAGTAGGAGGAGAATCGCTCACGGAATCGTTTCTTGATGCTCTCCGCGTTATCATCATCTCTACCACTGGTCTCACCTCGCTTCAGAAGTCGCTTCAGCATGACTTCCTCGGTCGTGGTATAGAATAAGACCAGGGAGGATGAACAAACCTGTCAAAAAAAAGTAAATGGGACGTCGATGGGACACTTGTCAAACCCACTTACATCCTCGTCAAACTTGAGAGCCTGGTCCATCTTACGGGGGAAACCATCAATGAGGAAACGGCCCTTTCCGTCAGTCCAGCCATCACCAGGTCGACCCTCCTCGAGGGTGGCTTTCATTGCATTCTCCAAGAGCTTGATGGTAACCTCCATCGGCACGATCTGACCATCCTTGATATACTGTTTGATCATAGCACCATACTCGGATCCTTCACGGTTCTGTTCTGCGCGGAGAAGATCACCCGCTAGATTGTCCGAGGGAGATCAGCGGAACTCGATACACCATTGCTGCTGTTGGCATACCGGACAGATGGCAGAAGCCAAATTCTTCGACGAGTTTCCCGCACTGTGTGCCTTTGCCTGTAGACTGAATATGAGCTGCATACTTGAGGCCGAGCGAGCTGTAAGCCCGTACCAGCACCGGGACCACCGAGAACGGAGATGACGGTGATCTTAGAGTTGTCAAGAGCGGGCCCCTTGTTCGCGCCTGACTCGTTCGACTTTGCAGGCTCTTCCTTGGTAGTAGAGGAGTTGAGATGGAGCTTTTCTGCTATCGTACCGAGGACGGTCATTAGTGTTCGCTGTTCGACTCTTCACGTGACGACGCTGTAAGGGGTGCACGAGGGTTTTCGGAGCGGCGTGAGGATTGGGAGAGTGGCTGGGTGTTCGCTCGGTGTTTTGTAACTAGGGCGAAGGAACCAAAAGATGCTACTATGAGACCGAGAAACACGAGCGGATTTGGGCCTTTCCGACCTCCAGGCGGTGGCATATGGGGATGGCGACAAGCGCGCTCGCCCGATCGTTTCTCCCAGCTGCGAACGAGCATGGACATCCGCTACAATCACGGGTCGCTCATCCACTGTTTGCGTGCATCTCACTCCCGGGACGCGCCGGATCTCCTAGCCATCGGCGGGGAGCATTCCGTTGCCGTCTTACAAGTCGTGAGCCACTTTAAATGCCGAATTCCGCAACGGTGTGCACCGATTCACTGGATCAGCTAGAGACCACTGCGACACAAATCGCGACCTTCAACGTTGGGTCCAGGATAACTGCGATAGCTTGGTCGTCCCGTACCGTTTCTCCTTCGTTCTCCGACGATTGGTCAATAGAGTAAGTCGGTGCAGCGGTCCGTGGTAGTTTCGTTTACCCTCACACCACTTGGGCGAAACAGGCTCGCTGTGGCAACGGCAGACTTTGGGCTTCATTTACTTTCAAAGTCCGCCTCCGATTCTGAGGAAATATTCCCGTTTGGCGGTGGTCTGAGGTATGCTATGATCTGTTTTGATCACCCCCGATTCAAGAACTATTTCTGGTTAGTGGTCACCATGGGAAGGTAACTGGTATGACCTTCTCCGGAGGCAATGACCAGGACAGTTCACGCTATGTTGCTACGGTCTCGGGTGAGCAGATCATGTAACATAAGATCCGTTTCAGCTTCATCTTACGCGCCTCTAGATGACAAGATGCTGATGGTGTGGGATCTTGAGACTCGTGCCGCTGGTCGATCCTCAAGCGCAGGCTCGGATCGCGCAGGGGACCGCAGTTTCCTGGATAGACCCCAGCCAGCGGCCTACGCGATCCCATTCCCCCACCCGCTCACGTCAGTCAGCTCCCACCCATTGAGTAGCAGGGAATTCCTTGTTTCGGATAACCACGGGTCAATCTTTCTCACCGACTGGCGCTCAGATCCTGAAGAAGACCCAAGGCGTTTGAACGTCATTGAGTTTGTAGAACCCCGTGCGCTTTCGGATGCCGTCAGTGGTCATGGCTCCTTGGGAGTTGCGGCTTGGAGAGCGGATAACCCAGATGTGTATGTGTTTACTAATGATTCATCCAAGTACCACGTTCTAGACCGGAAGCATCATTTCCCGAGCATCGATGTCGATGATTCCCGGAGATGATCCTTGCCTCAGCCTGGCGTCTTTGGTTCTGCAAGTGCGTTGGCATCTGATGTTTCCTTCTCCTAGAATCGGTGCCGCATACGGATCACGCTATTCCATCTGGGATCTTTCAAATTTGCAAGGAGGAAAACCCAACATCAGCGGTCCAGGGTTCACAGAAGGTGGTCACCAGTTCAGGTAAGCTGAGTCGTCGGAAATTTCCAAAGCAACCTTATTGTCCACTTCGCATCCGCCGAACTGCGTCGGGTCACCGGATGAGTGCCGGTGGTGGCGTCTATCCTCGTTCGATTTTCTATCGTCCTCTTCGTCGTTCTGATCCCCGTCTTCCTTTCCCGTTCTTTGGATTTCAAAAACAGGTGGTGCCCCACGTTTTCAGAATACTTCGCTTTGTCCACAAGCAATCCCTCCAAGGGTGCGGTGATACACGTGCACAATACCTCGTACATAAACGCCCAGCCCACGGTATTCACCCTGGCGCCTCGGCCTCTTCAGGTCCGTGATTTCGACTTCCTTGCGACACCGGGTATCCCGAGGATTGCCGCTGGGGTTGGTAACGAAGCCGTGATCTTTTACATTGGGGTCGAGTCCTAAGGGGGAACAAATTCATCACCGGGACAGTCGATAAAGCGCCTAATTGAAAACACCGGGTGCACTGCTGGAGACGCACGTACGTATCTGGCGCTTTACGGACCAATGAAATTACGGCTCACCCCGCTGAATTGGAAGACGAGATTCCGCGTGATGAGTCGTGTGTTTCGCCCCTTCTCTCTTTAATACCAAGCAGGAATTGTGTTATATCGCCACGCAACTGCGTGTGAACATGTGAGAAACCGATGGAGATACGGGGGGGTCAGGCTCGGACCCCACGTTTTCCGCTAACCCGCCACAGGGTCGTCATCCCCTTCTAAATAGATACCGGCTCGACCGGGGGTGAACGGAGGTTGCATCATGTTACCGGACCTGCGTGATCTTTCCAACAAGGACGCCCATAAGTAAGTGTAGGGTGGCATCGTGTCCCCGGCCAGCGTACATTAATTAGTAAGAGCTTGCTTGATCAGGCGAGCACTTGACGACAAATAGATCCATGATAAAGATGCACGTTGTTTGGCCGCTCAGAAGGATGATTATCACAGGTTTGGAATTGATGATGGGCTAGTCAACGACAAACTGCGAGCGAGTGCTACAATTTGGACTAAGCAAGACGTATTGTTTGAGGTGGAGGGGGAAGGGGCGCGATGGGTGAAACGAGAGAGCGAATGGTACAAACTACAGTGGGTCGAAAGCAAACAGAAGAGAGCAAACGAGATTCGAAGGGAAAGAAAAACAGGGTTCACAAAGGTTCAGTTGCAGGCAGGGCAGGGGAGATAGATATGATGATAGTGACAAGCTCGAAAAAGTCGAGAGGCAGCGAAGTGAAGGAGAAGAAAATAAAAAAATAACAAAAGCAGAGGGCGATGGGACAGATGAAACGTGACAGGACACAGCCGTGCGACCAGATAGGGCAACTCGAAAGGAGGGCAGGCGAAAACGAGGGGGGGATCAATCAAGGACATTCGTTAACAAGCGAATGGTTCTTCCTTTGCCCTGAGGCAAGTTTCAAGATAGGGGACAATCCACGCCACCTTCACCGTCCGAACGCGCTGCCAATCGTAGGCGCGTATGGGTTAGGCTCAGGAATAGTAGGGTAGATGTATCCATCAGATGAGTGCATAACGTCCATCGATGGTTCGTAACCGAGCGCCTTGAACATATTTCGCCAGTAGTGAGCGTCTAGGTCTGACGGTTGCTGCTGTTGTTGTTGTTGTTGCTGCTGCTGCATGCCCTGTGGGGTTGGGTGGTAGCCAGGCATAACATCACGAGATGAGTCCAAGTAGTAACCGGGTGGGCTCGTTGGCGTCGGAGGAGATCGCATGTGGGGAGAGGTGGGATAATGTTGTACAATCGGCTGTTCTGTCAAGTGAATCGTGGATGGATGCTGGGGCTGGGGTTGTTGTTGTTGCTGCTGTCCTTGAGGGTAACCAGTCGTTTTGATGTTGCGGCTGGGTGCTTGTTGCCTATCCCGGGCAACAAGACTCCGGAGGAACCTCGAATGATACGAAGCGGACCCCGAGGCAGGAGATAACAAAGAAGCATCGTGGTAAGCCCCAGCAGCCTGGGAAATGACAGAATGGATCTTCTGGGGAGCATCAGGTGGCAGCCCAATCTGATCAACGCCGCTCCGCAAAAGCTGAAGGAGTGGCATGAGTTCACCTGACCAACGAGTAGCCAAGGGATGATCGCACCTTAAGTAAGAATACCGCGCAGTAGGCACTCATGATGGTGATAGAGTCCTGTCCGTAAGGCAACACGCTCATGGCGGCAAAGTCCTTTGTGATGATCTGCAGATTCTCCAAAGCGCTAGTGTAACAAGCGGAGAGGGCAGTGGTACTGAGAGCAAGGCCGCTGCCTTTTCTGAGGTAGGGCTGGACACCCAGGCTATTCAGGAACAGGCGAACGTAAAGGCGGAAGAAGTTCAGGAAGGCGTGATGGAAAGATTGGCCAGACGCGCGCTGCATCTGTTGGTGCCAGAACTCTTGCCATTGCGTCAACTTCAAGTTGCAGTTACGCAGGAGGACCTCATAGTTTACGTCCGACTCTAGCGATGATGATGATGTAGACTTGTGTAAACAGAACACGTCGGTGGTCTCCATAGTTTCGGCCTGAGAACAAATGGGAATCAGAATGGACGCCTGATGTGGGAGGCAACACTGAAGACTTACAGCAATTCGCCGGAGTTGGACAAAGGAGGCGAGAATCACGTCTTCGGGCCGGATTGGGTTTCCGCCGGCCTCATGCCACGTTGCAGAGTATTTAACCAGGTCGTCCTAAAGATAGTGATGGATGAGTATCGGGATATCCGACGAACGGGTCCGAGAGCGCGGAGCCGTACCTCCGGTAGCATCCATTGCCGGCCGGTTTGCATACTGAGGCTGCGATCATGCACCCACAAGACAAGATATGTTCGCTCCCGGTTCCGGCGCTCCCTCATGTGAAACTCGGATTCATTCGGAGGCGGGGTGGCGAAATATCGGTTCATGCCGAGTTCGACAGCCATGCGGCAGGCCTATCGGAGTGATCGAATAAGGAAGGAGCGTCGGCGTCTACGGCAAACACTTACGTAGCCAATATATGTCCATGTCCGAGTGTCGTCAGGCTCCCTCCAATAAACGAGGCAAGCGAAGGCCTGGACAACCTCGACAGATTTCCAGCCTTCAGCGAAGGCGCGGATAGCGAGGTCGTTGGCAAGCTTTTGGCAGGGTCGGTAAAGGTCGGGCTTGAAGAACTTGGCGCCGGCCATGAGAAGAGTGGTGAACAAAAGAGGACACCTCGATCGGACGTAGTGGACCGAGTGGAGGGCCGGGTCGAAGAGGTTGATGAATGGGTTCAACCGCAAAAAGACAAGGTCAAAGAGAACAGCGGCCTGGTTTTCATCCATGACTCCTGTTGTAATCGGATCTGGTCCCAATGGCGCCGGGAATGATTTGGAGGATGATTGTGATTGGGCGTGTTTATGATATGGTGATGATGATGGTGGAGTTCTGGACGAGCCTCGGAAGCCTCCCGATGAAAGGCTGGGAACGGCATCCTCGGGGTTGTTGAGTATTGTCTTGAAGAAGTTCTCGTTCCGAATCATCTTGGCGGGATAGATCTCGACTGGGCTACGTCCCTGAGAATCTGAGTCATCGTCGCCATCAGCAGACTGCGAGGGTGAAGCGTAGGAACGGTTATGGTAAGCGGAGATGTTGAGTGGAGGAAGTTCGTTGCCAGGGAAGTGGGTGGAGGCAACGTCGGAGCCGCCGGTGCCGTGATACGTCTGGTCAGACGGGGGAGTGTCCTGTGACTTGAGCTTGGCTGATGTGAGACCTTTCTCAAGCCTACGAAGCATTTTGGAAGCCTCAGATAGCCTATTGGATCCAAGATCAGCCGCAGTCTGGAGACAATAGGAGAGAGGATGGATGGCTTACTTTGAGCCCGGTTTTCGGCCACGGCGATGCTTTTCGAATATACACCTGAGATCAACGATCAGGCTTGTGACGCTTTGGAGAACCGAAGATTACCCACTCAACGTTGGCACGCTTGCACCTCTGGCACGGCTTGGTGCCGTCTTCGGAACCAACACACTTCATCTAGGTGACCGTCAGATCAGATCGCCTTTTAAGAGTGCGGCGTACTGACCTTGGCTGCGCGACAGACGGTGCATGCCCTGGCACCTCGTACAACTGGCGGCTTCCTGTGGGGGACACATCGGTCAGTCATACAAATGATAGAGCGAAAGCGAGGTGCCATACTTTGCGGGGGTCTCCGGGGTTGAGCGTTGGGACTGGGACGAGTCCATGTTGGGGTGATGGCCGGGGGACGGAGGACGGGACGGGACGGGCGGGGTGTGGTAAGGGGGAGGGGAGGAGGGAGGAGGAAGGAGCGAAGTGGGGAGAGATGATACGCAGGTGCATACTTAAAGGTTGGTGGAATTATTTCAATCGAGGTACAGCCGGAGATCAACTCGCCCACAAACTTTTCTTTCGGTGTCTTTCCATCCTTGGTGATTTTACCTAGCGCTCCCTCCCCCGTGATCTCGCGGAAGAAGAACATGTGTCTGCCTGCAGGCCTTGTGCCATGTCTCGTCGTGTCTCATACGCAAAAGCGAGTATTTTTCCACAACTTTTTGCCCTGATTTCACGAGTTCCGGGGTGAAATTAACCGGTGGACAAAAGCGGTTCAAGTCACCAAACCGCCCGAGCTACTGCAGCCGACGGGGAATGCAGTCGGACCGATGCCGACGTCCGATCCGGTTATCAAACGCCTCCTACCGCCTGGATGGCCCAGACCCGGCAAAATCATCTTCTCCAAGCGCTTCTGTCCCTATCGGCTCGGACCGTTCGCTTGAGCCGACAACGGAGAGAACCCCTTGCGAGCAAACGAGATCACCTCGGCAATCCAAAAAGTGATAAATTGCGAGGCAGCCCGTGCCCTCGCGAGAAGAGCAGAACGCACTGCGAGCACGCCGTTTTAACTGCCCCTTGCTCTCACCGGCGACCGCGCATAGGGCTCTCGGGATTTGCATCTCACCTAAAACAAAGATCCATTTGAAACCGGCACTTCCGACGCCGGCCTTGATGAATCAACGGGAACCTATTATAGCCTTGTTCCTTGATTGCCACACGTCCGAGACAAAGCCTGCGGCTGGCCCGTCGGATGGGCCGAGTGGCATCCCGGATCGATCCCATATGAGGATAATGAGGTAAGCACCGGGTTACCGTAAGTCCGTCTTCATCTCCTCATCGCTTCGTCCGCGGCATCTTCTCGGCGTCCTATCGCTCCCCGGTCACTTACGCCGTAACCATCACACAAAGTCATCATCGGTCCCGGCCACCGCCCACGTGACTCTCACGTGGTTTTCGCGTGGCAGCGCCTCTTCCGTTCCACCATTCTTGTCCAACGCGCGCACGACTGAGTGTGTAATGGTTCGCATAATCATCAAAGGAGGTCTGTTTCTCTCGCCAACCCTTCACCCCCTCATCTGCTCACACGTTTTCTTTAGGTGTCTGGAAGGTAACCCGCTCATTTCCGGTTCGGTTTTGCCCTGTTGCTGACAAGTCCGACGTTCCAGAATACCGAGGATGAGGTGCTGAAAGCTGCGATCGCCAAGTACGGGAAGAACCAATGGTGAGTTCATATTCACCATACTTACCTCGAGTAAGATGTTCAAGTCACTCCAGGGCGCGCATTTCATCGCTTTTGGTCCGTAAAACACCAAAACAATGCAAGGCACGGTGGTACGAATGGTTGGACCCTTCGATCAAGAAGACGGAGTGGTCAAAGGTACTCAGTCTCACATTTCATTCCAATACCGATTCTTACGCGTGTCCCAAGACTGAAGATGAGAAGCTTCTGCATCTTGCGAAGCTAATGCCGACGCAGTGGCGTACAATCGCCCCCATTGTCGGTCGAACAGCCACCCAATGTTTGGAGCGCTACCAGAAACTCCTCGATGAAGCCGAATCCAAGGAAAACGAGGAACTTGGGCTTGCTGGCCCCGGAGACGAAGCTGGACCTAGTTCAGATGACATTAGGAAGCTTCGGCCTGGAGAAATCGACCCCGATCCGGAAACAAAACCTGCGCGGCCTGACCCAATTGACATGGACGAGGATGGTGAGTTTGGTTTGCCTGTTGTAAGAGCGAAACCCTCACTGCTTTTGTTACCCAGAGAAGGAGATGTTATCCGAAGCTCGTGCCCGCCTTGCCAACACTCAGGGCAAGAAGGCCAAACGGAAGGCTAGAGAACGTCAGCTGGAGGAAGCACGACGATTGGCAGTCTTGCAGAAGAAACGAGAACTCAAGGCAGCCGGTATTATGTATGCAATTTCTATTCTTCTTACATCCAAGGTACGCTAACTTTCCGCAGCATGCGACATAAAACCAAGAAAAAGGGGATGGACGTATGTACAATCCACCCCTCCCCCGAGTCTCATGGATTTCTGACCTTTTTTTTTCGCACAGTATAACGCTGACATTCCCTTCGAAAAGAAGGCTGCCCCCGGTTTCTACGACACTTCCGATGAACAAGCCCGTGTCACTACCGCTCCGGTAGGTCAGAGTCTTCGTCGTTTGGAGAATAAGCGCAAGCCGGACGACGAGGAAGCGGAGCGGAGAAAGCGTCAGCGGAAAGGAAAGGAGGATGCACCTCATCAAACTAAATTCGTTCCTGCTCGCGAGGCCCAAATCCAAAAGCTGAAGGAAGCCGAGTCCATCGGTCGTCGCAGAAAGTTGGAACTCCCTGCTGCACAGGTCGGTGAAGCCGAGTTAGAGGACATCGTCAAAATCGGTCAGGCAGGGGAACACGCCAAGTCGTTAGTGGCTGGTGGCAGCGATGCTTCCGGTCGTCTGCTCAGTGACTACGAAGGCTTGGAAAGAGCTAAAATGACCCGAACTCCCAGAACGGCTCCTCAACGTGAGTTCCCTCTACTATCCCTTTGCTTCGACGAGCAGAATTCTGACCACGGTCCCAGAGGACAACGTCATGGCCGAGGCTCGGAACCTCCGAAATATGGTCACAGCCCAGACCCCCCTCCTTGGGGACGAAAACACCCCTCTGCACCCGACTGGGGCACCAGGGACCGGCTTCGAGAGTGCCACACCCCAGCACCAGGCCTCTTTCACCCCGAACCCGCTCGCCACACCTTATCGGGCCGCCGATCCTTCGAACGCCGGAGCAACCCCTCGAGACCCCGGTCAAGTTGGTGCCACACCTCTTCGAACGCCGATGAGGGACAACCTCAGTATCAACCCCGGTGACGAGTTCTCTTCCGTGGCTCAAACCCCTCGGGAGAATAGGATACGCGAGTCCGCTTCCAAGCGAGCATTGCGGACTGGATTCATGAGCCTTCCAAAGCCCGAGAATAATTTCGAATTGATGGTTCCGGAAGACGAGGAAGACGACACAGTTCAGGGAATAACAAGGGAGGAAGACGCTGCCGAGATGGATGCCAAACTCAGGAGGGTCAGGGAAGAGGAAGAAAGGAAAGCATTGGCAAGGCGGTCACAAGCGATCAAGCTCGGGCTTCCCCGCCCGACAAACGTTGACGTGGAACAGCTTCTCGAAGACCTCCAGCTCGATGACGAAGAACTGCCCTCAGATCTTGCCCCCGCTCAAAGACTTGTAGATGCGGAACTTGTTCGATTGCTTCACCACGACTCCCTGGCATATCCCCTTCCCGGCACTTCGCACCCAGGAGGAACCAAGTCGTCATATCAGATGCCGCGTGACGAAGACATTGACGAGGCTCGTCTGGCCGTTCAGCGGGAACTCGCCAGTTCACTTGGTTTCCCTGACGCGAACGAGGAGCAGACCCGACAGGGTGTTGCGGCGTTAACAAAGTCAGAGGAGGTAGACGAGGCATTCGGCTGGCCTTCCATCCGATCACGTCTAGCATTCGATGCCAAACAACGGCGCTATGTCGACCCTGCCTCGCTCTCATCCGAGGATAGGATCGAGGGTTACACCGCCCTGCTCAACGAGAGTCGCGACCTGATGGCACGGGAGGCGAGCAAGATTTCCAAGGCGGAGAACAAGCTCAACGTCACCCTCGGAGGATACCAGGTGCGGTCGAGGACACTCACACAGAAAATGACGGATCTCTTTGGGGAGCTTCAACGGGGACACGTGGACAACGAAAGCTTCTCAAGGCTGAGGATCAACGAGAACGCTGCTGGCCCTGCCCGAGTCGAGTCTCTGAAGGAAGAGGTCGACAAGCTGGCTCGGAGGGAGAGGATGTTGCAGGATCGGTATGCCGAGCTCGTTTCTGAAAGGCGGGATGCGGAAGGGAGGGTCGCTGCGCAAGAGGAGAGGATTATGATGGAGGCTGAAGCACTGAACGATGCTGCTTTGGCTGAGATGGAAGATAGCGTGTAATATTTAGTTTAGATCTCGAATGCAGACTCCTGCTTTGGCTCCCTTGCTCCCCTGCTCCCGGGAACGGTTCCGAGTCACGTGGGCTGACCACTCTCCTGTGCCAAAGTCTGACAGCCTCAACGCCTTGGCTGTTTCGATTCAAGCAACTCATCAGGCGACCGCCACAATCGTCGCCTTAACTCGTCGGACGTCTGCAACCCCCGCGCCGGCATACCTGATCGAAAAATGGGGAACAGCTCGTCTTCAGCCCGAGGCCATCACGATGACACTGTCGATTTAGGATATCTCGCCCCGCAGGGGGTCTACACGGGAACGCAAGATTGGAACCAGACAGTTGTCGCTCAGCTTATCGTCCAGCGCAAGCTTGCTCCCTTCTACAGGCCCTTGGAGGAATACGATGAGAGCTGGGACGACGAACAGATCCTCGCCTCTCGTAAAGAACTCCCGGAGAATCCAGAAACCGTGAGCCACAGCGAGACCACATCTGCTACCTCATCCTCAAAACCCGACACCGGTTCTTCCTTCCGGTCCCACGGCAAGCGGCCCAGCGCACAGAAGGACGTTGCAAAGTTCTCTGAAGCTATCATATACCGGGGAGCCCTGGAATGCCCTATCTGTTTCCTCGTACGTCTGGTTTCCAGCTTCCAACACTCGTGAAGCTCATCAAATTTTTTCTTTTTAATTTCCGTTTGGCTATGCCTTTTTGAATTCACCTGCCCCGTTGACTCGTGCCGAAACCCACGCTCCAATCCTCGCCACCCCACCCCCAACTCTGCGCATGTTCGTTTGTCACGTTTGCGGGGGGGTTCAGTATTATCCCGCCAACATCAACTATTCGAGGTGTTGCGACCAGGCCATATGCACGGAATGCTTTGTCCAAATCAAGCGATCAGAGCCGACGACAACCCATTTGGTTTCCGAACCGGCGGCTTGCCCTTATTGCGTCCAGGAACATTTCGGGGTGGTATACACCCCGCCCCCTTGGAGGACCGGGATTGGCGGGGATGGTTCGGTATGTCTTCCCGTTTGTTCCCTCGACGTCGGTTTTGGGGTCGCTGAGCCAGCGCCTGTCAGACCCCTCTGTCATGGCCAGATTCTCCCAAGGGGACATCTTCGTCATCAGAGGTCTCGCGGTCACGTCGCCGTAAGAGTTTCGGCGCTGATAGCCCCGAGGTTGTAACAATCGGTGAGCTTGTCCCGTCGTCCACCTTCAACGAGGGAACGGGTTGAATGCTTACTCTTATGTCGGTCAGATCAAATACGACCCGACTGGGAAGCTAAACTAGCCGCCGTCCGAGCTCAAGCTCAACGACGGGCCAATAGGCGTATTATTATGCGGCAAGTCGGAGACAGGCTCATCCCAGTTGGAGTCACGAGCGGAAGAGTTCATGCCTTGACTGAAGATGGTGGTGACGCTGAGGGAAGTAGGTCTGGCAGCCGAAGGAGAAGACGTAATCAGGGACAGAACCCTACCCTCGATCGATTCCTGGGCCAGGTGGACATTGCGGGGCAGGATCTCGAGGAGGTGAGTCTCCAGATGCCTCACACGACCAACTTCGCTAGCTTTCTGACCAGATTCCTCGCAGCTTATGATAATGGAGGCTATGCGACTGTCTCTCTTAGAACACGAGCAACAACAGCAGCGTCAACGGGAGGAAGAAGAGCGGAATCGGCGGAATGGGGAAACCAGCGAACGCGGAAGGTCCACGGAACCTGGGAATAACACGGGTCTCAACACTCCCTCCTCTAGCCAGAGGTCTGCCAGTGTTGTTCCACCCCAGCCAACTGGAGAAGCAACCGATCATCGGCCATCCTCGTCGTTGCCAACTAACCCTCTGGACGGTTTGCATGCTAATGGAAATTGGCGAAGGGGCCCCTCGCAGTTCTCGACGCTTGCTGCAGCGGTCAACGCTGCGGATACTGCGTCGGCTGTCTTGTCAACGGAGGAGCCAAGACCCCCTCTGTCCTCGTCCTCGACGCACACCGGCGGAACCGACGGGGATACTACGACTATAAGTTCGGAAAGCTCTGGAGCTGGACATTCTTCTCCACGGCCCGCCCCTGTAATTGACGCGGTTGACGGAGATGAGGAAGGGGCGAACTATGGTGTTTTGTCCTCTTCCCCAGAGTCTCCGGACGAGGACGACGGGATTGTCGCACACACGAGGTCAAGGACACCTGAATAATCTCGTTCTCGGGTAGTTTTTAAGATAAGACTTGTGGCATCAAGGTCAGCCTGGGTGACACCTGGGTAGGCGATCACTAAACCACACCTTACAGCTGTGCAATTGTCCTCTATCAGCAGCGTCCTCTGTTTCTATATCTCCTACCAGTCCCCACCAGTGTACTATTGTCTTTTAGAACTCGCGAAACGGCTTTTCGCAATGTAATTTCCTCCCGGTTCCTATTGCACGACACTCTCGGATCCCTCTCTCTCTGCACATCTCATCTTTCTCTCTCTCTCTCTTGATTCTGCGCTGTTTTGATATCTTTTTCTTTAAATTTCGCCCCTCTCACGCACAATACCTTGCCTGTTTTTTATATTTATATACGCCAAGCCCTAAAAAATATGGTATTCTATCATTATAACAGGTCACCAAAACACGTAGCAGGAACAGAGATAGATAAGGAGCGGTAGTAGTTTCGTAAAAAAGACAGGTAACAAATCCATACATGAGCGAGGCGTTGAGAACGCATAAGCACGGTGTACACGGGCCTCAAGATGGTTAGCAAATGAAAATGAGAGATTGCATGTGGTTAGGCCTGCTTGAGCTTCACGGGTAGCGTCAGGAGTCGTCGACGTTGAATGAAAAGGAGCGGGTCAGTGCTTACCTTGTCGATCTTCTTGTGTTGCATCCTCTTCTTGAGGCGTTCGAACATTCGACCGAACTCTGCCCAGAAGAATACAGTGACGATGACAACCATCATTGGGATTGCGATCTCCCAGAACAGGATGTCCGATCGCCCATGGACAGACCACATAAAGTCGAAGTTCATACCCTAGGGTACCATTACCAGTTAGATGGGACAGGAGGGATGAAGGAGAAGGGGGAACGAACGAAGTAGCCGGTGAGCAGGGTCAGAGGCACGAACAACACGGTAGCAACGGTCAACGTCCTCATGACCTCGTTCATCTCGTGTGACGACATCTACACAAACAGCACACCGTCAGAACCAGGACCGGGTAATTTCAGGGGTACGTGAAAACGAAACGCTGGGCTCACGTTGAACGAGTAGTTGATCAAGTTTTCCGAAACACCCGCGAACATCTCAATGCTGGTCAAGATGTACTCCATGTGGTCATGAACATCAGCGAGGTAAATCCTAGCTTTATGGGACATGTAGCCCTCGGCCTTCTTTGCCTCTTGTTCGGTCGGGTCGTAGAGAGCGGCGACTCGGTCGACGTCGTACCGGCGCATACCATAGATTAGCGTCTTGATTGGAGCGAGCGTCCGTTTGTATAAGATAAGATCGCCCGAAATGATGTGGACTGGTTAAAATGAAGGGTGGCAGATCAGAGATTAACCATGCCAAGAGTTAAAGTCGGCCGAAGCCGAGAGAAACGGGGGCCTCACGTTGCCTGACAGCGGTCATCTTGGGCCTTAACAGGATCTGATGCTCGAGGTCGATGATCTTGCGTTGATACGCGTCAACGATCTCCAGAGTAGAGTCGACAACTAAAGACCGATACGGGGTGCCATTAGTCCACCGAACAAGGGGATTATCATGCCAACGAACTCAGGTCAAGTAAACTGTGCACCAAAAGCGACGCATCTGCGGTCGACCTCAGTCCGGTATCTCTCTGGATCAACCTTCGTCGGATAGGCTCGGTAAATTTGAGGTCGTTGTCCCGAAGGATGGAAATGACGGTGCCTGTTGGTTTGGATTGGTAAGCGGGTCGAGGGGTGGTAAGGAAAACGGCCCACCGTCCTTGAAAAGGAAAATGCAAACGGGCTTGATGTCTACATCTACTCTACCACCTTCCCTGAGTTCTTGCATGAGTTTGAGGATGGTCTTATTGGCCGTTTGCCCTTGGTCCTAGATGGAACGAGTGAAAATTTGTAAGGACAAGCGAACGAATTCGTGCGCACATAGGTGCCATAGAACGAGCCATAAAGGCCATTGTAACTGCCCTGGGGAGGCCTGGAGGCATTCACGTTTTCGACATCGTAACCCCCGGGTTCCATTGTGGCAGATCTGTGGGGCGACTTGAACTTGCGCGAAAACTTTGAAGTCAATCCGGAGGAGCGACCCTCTGACGAGTACTTTGGCAAGCCATCGATCTTGTCTTCTTCGAGTTCGAGGGGCTGTGGAGAAGATGAACGGGCGATCTGGTCAAGGAAGTTTGGTCCACTCTGCCCTCCGTGGTCGAGGGTGTGGCTGAGGACACGGAGGAAGAGATGGCGCTTATAGTAATCTGCACCAGAACGAGGTCTTCCGGGTACGCTGAGGACATCCTCGAGAGAGAGCGGGTGAAGGTCTGATCCACCACGCGTGAGGCAGGTGGGCATGAAAGCGGATGTAGATCGGGCTTACCGTACTTGAGCGCCAGAGCGCGAATAACATCCCAGCTGATTCCACCGACGTTAATCCAGCGAACCTTTACCCAAGGCTCGCGTTCGCTGGCCTTGGGGCTGCTGAGGAAGTTTATGAATTCCTGGTTGGTCATGCGCCCAAAGCTGCTGCGAACGCTCGAGTAATCTGCGATTTCGATCTGGCAGTTCTGTCTGATGTGTCCATAGTTGAGATAGGCAGAGTCTCTGCGGACGTCGACACCAGGTTCGGCGCCAGGGCCTTTGCCCGTGAGGCAACTCGAGGTCTTGTTAATGTGCATCACTTTCCGCACAGACATGCGGAAACGCTCGAGGGGCAAGAGGGTGGGCTGGGCGTCGACGACCTGAGGGGGTTGTGCAGGTATAGGTCTGTGCGACAACTTGGACTTGATGGACTTTGTCATGTGGGACATGACCGGGGACCTTGGTCGGTGGACAGGAAGGATTGGCGACCTTGGACGCTGGTCATCCAACTCATCTTCGAGGTCTGGGGTGAGAGAACGACCCTCAGAGTCACTGAAGCTGTTTTCCCTCGGCATGGTCGTCCAAGCGGTGGCGGCGGTGGTTGTGGACGAGCGGGATGGAGGGAGAAACTAGAAACCCTCGTGTTCTGATTGCCCTCGCGACCAACAGCTTCCGGGCGTCCATCAAAGCTCCCGATTCTATTTTGCGGTCGGTGGGTCACGAATGCCGCAAGTATCGACTGGTCATGGTAGCAGCTATATTGGAGCGTGAGATACGAGCCAGGTATTATACTTGTACAAGCTTTAGGACCGGTAGACAGCGAAACTATGATGTAGTAGGCGGTCGGGAGTTCGACCATACCGGCTTTTGTGAAGCTGGGTCGTTCAGCTGCAAGTCGAGGCGGTAAACCCAGATGGCAGGTGCTGACGGAGTTTACTGTAGTACTTGCCTGGGCTTGAAGTTGTTCTGCAGTCGTGTTCTCGCGAGCCAGTCTGGCAGCACGAGCAGCATCCACCTTCTTTTTCAAGTCTGGTGCAAGAGCATCGTAGGTTTGTTCGGGTGTCGGTACAGTAGCTGTGCGGAGGAGAGAACATAATGAGAAACCGGATCGGGGTACTCAAGCGGACGGGACATACTCTTCATGAGTGCATATCCAAATGCCATGACTGAATCTTGGAATGAGCAACTACGGTGCGATGCTGAAAGGCGAATGGCTCTTACTTCCTGTGGTGTACACGGCCATTCGTACGACTGGGAATCCTTTGGACATGGTGGTGGGTGATCGTGGCGAGAATGGTCACACCCGCTGTAGTGCGGTTGACCTCTAACCTCTTTCTCCACGTTCCACAGACGTCCCGTCCTTCGTTTTAAAAACTCACTCTCGTTTCAAAGAATGTTATACTGTTCTCTTCTCCTAATCCTCACCGCCTGCGCAATCGGACTCACCTCTGCCGCCCTGACCCCTCGTTCGCCTGCCAGGTGGTCTACTCGGCACAGGTCGCTCCAGCCCTTCCAGAAGCGAGCCTCGGGGCAGTTCACGTATTTCGCTGTCGGGATGGGTGCTTGCGGCAAACAGAACAGTGATGATGATTTTGTGAGCCCTCCCGCCTTCGTTTGCCATGCTCGTCGCTCAAGCGTCTGTTCGCGGAACAGATTGTTGCGCTAAATACCCCGGTAAATCCGTCACCACCGCACCTGATTGACCTTTCGCTGACGGTGTTGTGTGTGGGCAGTCTTGGGCTGGAGGCTCTCATTGTTTCGAGACCATTACGATTACTATCAACGGGAAGACGGCCCGCGCTCAGATCGTTGACAGGGTTAGTTACTCGTTTGGCCCCATTTTCTTTTATCTCCGCCGTTGACAATGAATACAGTGTGTGAGCTGTGGCTCTGAGGACTTGGATTTTAGTCCCGGCCTCTTCCATTATTTTGGAGGCACTGAGGCGCAAGGTGTCATGCACGGAACCTGGAATTACGGCAGCGAAGAGTCTGACCCAGAACCCACGACGACCTCCAAGCCAAAGCCCTCTTCGACCAGCACCAGCACCAGCACCAGCACCAGCACCCGTCCAAGCAGCACAAGCACTCCGCCTCCCTCCAGCACTTCGGAACCGTCCAAGACCAGTAGTTCTAGTTCCTCTCCCCCTTCTTCCTCCAGTTCTAATGTCGTTGCCCCGACTCCTACCGGAGTTCTTGCTCAAAGCCTGCTTTCATTGGGTGAACTTGGTGGATTGGTGTTGGCTGCTCGGTATCTAGAGTAGGCTGATGGATTAGTCGTGGTAACCACTTCCGAGTTTGGGTAGCCGAGTAACTTCACGTGATCAACGACGCTCTTTCCCTTCTTCCCCCAACTTCACGTTCACTCAACCTACACTCGTTAATCCTCTCTCCGTTCTTTACCAGAGATGCATCTCTTGCTCTCTCTCCAGTTCCTAGTTCTCTCCTTCCTTGTCGCCGACGTCGCGGCCAATACCCACAGAAGTCCCCACGCAGCCCGCCGCGCTCATGACTCCGTTGCCCGCCGTGCTCCTGGAGATGTTATTGTACATCATGAAAAGCGGTTCAGCAACGCCAAGTTCACCTTCTACGATGTTGGATTGTGAGAATTTAGTACCCATTCGCTTCTCCCCGGCCGCTCACTCAATTATTACAGAGGCGCCTGCGGTCAATGGAACGTCGAAAGCGATTTTATTGTCGCCCTGAACACTCCCGTGGGTACCCCCCTCCCCGAACCAAACACTGTAGCCTGACTCTGATCGTTTAGCAATACGGTGGCGGATACCCTGGTCCCAACTGTTTCAAGAAGATCCGCATCTCTTACGGCGGAAAGTCTACCGTCGCCACCATCATGGACCAGTGTCCTGGATGCCCTTACGGTGGTCTTGACTTTTCTCGTGGTCTCTTCAGGTTCTTCGCCTCCGAGGGTGCTGGTATTATCTACGGTGAATGGGACTTCACCGACGGTTCGGGGTCCGATCCCACCACGGAAGCCCCCAAACCAACCAAGACCACCACTACCAAAACTCCTACTCCTACTCCTACTCCCACCCCGACAACCACCAAGGAAGACCCGCCGACCACCACTTCATCTCCGCCTCCTTCCACTACGTCGTCTAAGACCTCTTCGTCATCCACTCATTCCTCGTCCAAGAGTTCTGAATCACCAAGCTCATCCTCGTCCTCATCCTCGAGCTCCATCAACTATAGCTCTGGAGCTGCCAGCGACTTGGCCGTCCCCACCGCCATTACTATCTCCGATAATGCCCCTCACAATCTTTTGACAATGAATCAAGCCATAGTCGCCATTGGTGGCATCATTCATGCCGGAGAAAGGGCGGAATAAAGGGTAAAGGGCAAGACAGCACGGTTAATTCGCTTCACATTTTCTATTTGAATTATTCTGAGGATGTACATCAAACGGCATACGGATTCACCCGGGGGATTGTGACGTTTTTGGTTTCCGTGTGTCTTTCACACAAATATACCCTACAATCTTGACCTTGCAGTCATCTTATTCTTCACACGCCCTTATCCTTATTACTTCTCCCGAGCGCTGCACCCGCAATAGACAGGTTTTCACTTGCGGGTACATTCCCAGCGTATCAGAACAAGGTTGCGTGTGACCGGACGCTGAAGCGTTGATTGATCCTCTCGCCTGCAAGTGATAGGGGGTGCATGTGAAAAAACCAGGTTTACGTGTTGACAGCGAACTATCGTACAAGAACTTGAGAAAGACGAAAGGGATAAAAACAGTACAGCACGCTGTGGGTAGCGTGCAAACGGAGGAAACAAGATACAAGTATATACTACACGGAGGTTCAAACTCTCGAACACCTGTGGCGACCCCAACGAATCAAGCGTCAGCCAAAGAGGGGCAGCGAAGATGGATCTAGGCAGATTAGGTAATGTCAAGGGCGGAAAACTATTGTGAATGGAGAGGGGCAAGTTATTGTAAGTACCCAAGAGCGGGCGACGAGCGAGGGAAGACAAGAATATATCTGGTGAGGAAGTACAGGCATAAGTGGTGCGCCGAAACGCCAAGTAGGAGGCACAAGGGATAAGATCTTAGGGAACAGTTACACGGGGCAAATAGGGCAGCATCAAACGGAATCAAAGTGGTGGGGTGAGCAATCAAAGCTGTGACATCGGTAGGGGAGAGGAGAGAGGGGGGAGGGGCGTCGTCGGAGAGATTTCACCGGTTCAGAAGCATGTGACGAGGAGAACGCTGAGCCCCCTCTCTTTGACCCAACCCCGTGGGACCCTCGCATCCTTCTTCCTCAGTTCTGTAACGAGTGACTTCCTCGAAGGGTGCAACACATTCTGAAGGGCTTCCTGACCCTGCGCCCGAAGCGCAAGGTAATCGCGGACGTTCAAGAACACGTGGGATTTGATGAACGACCTGGCAGCCCTCATTGATTGAGGGATATCCGAAAGCTCGAACGTGGGCGTCGAACGCCCCGAATCCGATCTGGAATCGGCCCCATTGGGGAGATTGAAGAACCCAAGCTCGATGATGAGCGCTTGCAGCAACGCCAGTTTGGCGGCCTTGTGGTCGAGAGGGTTGGACAAAAAGCTAAAAGTATGAAAGGAATCAATATCACATTAGACGAGCGCTCCACCCTCCAAGCAGCGGCACGGGGAACTACGACATACCGATTGATGTAGTTGACAGCCCTATCGTAAACGGCTGGCGACAATTCGGATCCCCCGTCCTCATAGATCGTGTCGTTATCGTCACCACGCTCGGAGAAATCGTCCACAACGGATCGGGCCCCTAACCCCTTGGTGGGGGACCGCGGTGTGGGTGGTGCCACGACAAGGCTCTGGCATTTACCCTTGGGTGGGGAGGCGCTGTTGCGGTTCTCGGAACGCCCCTTCCTCTTCTTTGGGGACTTAGGCTGGGGTGTGGCCGAAGCCTTCTTGTCTGAAGGCTTGGAGGGGCTGTTAGGGGATGCCTGGCCCCGTGCGGGTTGCTGTTGCGCATGCGCATTACAGTTCCTCTTCTTCCTGCTCCTTCGCAAAGGGGAATGAGGTTGCGGAGTCGGGGGCTGGCTGGGGATAGGAGGGTTGGAGATCAAGTCGTCTTCGATGAAAGGCTGCATGTCCGCAGCATACGAAGAGGTGACCGAAGGCGGGCTGAGAACCACATAGTCATCCGAACTGGAGGAAAATAAAGCCTTGTCGCTAAGCGAAAGTGAAGAGATGCTCCAGACGATCTCCTCGTCGTCAGATGAAGAGAATACAGAAACCCGGCTCCCGCTCGGCGGAGAGAGGATTTCGAATGACTGAACGGATTCCAGAGATGACCGACGAGCCATGACGTGCGTGGGATTCGCTTGACTGCTGGCGGTTTCTACCTCGCGAGGCAGTGTGTGTTTAAAGGAAGGAGAAAGCTGCGAGAGCTTACAGGGGAAAGATAAAGAAGAGGGGGGCGATGGCAACGGAAGAGGGTTACAGGATCGGATCCTATTTTATACTCTCCGCCTATACTATCCGCCAATAGACAACGCTCGTTTTGTGTCCCGCAACCGCCGTTTGTTCAACTTCAGCCCTATCCTTCCAAACCTTTCTCTCCAGGTCCTTGACCCTCGCTTCAACCTTTTGCAGCAAATACCTGCTCCCGTCCGGTCGATGCAGCGTCACGGCGTTGGAAGTGTTCCCCCTCTTCCCGATTCCTAATTGATAGTCGTAGTTGGCTCCCCAGACCACAAGGTCTCTCCCCCCGTACATCCCAGCCGAACCGGCCAGCGTCTCGAGTGTGACAAGCACATGCCCTGTCGGCGAGATTGACACCGCGTGCGGCCTTATTGGCTGCACGTTCTGTGTGCGTTCGCTGTCTGTAGGACGTAACAACGAAACAGGCAGGTTTCGTCGATCACATTTGTGGGTCAGCCCGCGGATTGTAGAATAACCCCAGAGTAAGCAGACTCACACTCCAGCAACCCGCTCACCCCTTTCGCTCGTACGGGGTTACTCTGGGCGTTGCTGAACATAGAATTTCCAAGCCCTCCCCATTGCCCGTTTCCACACACCAAAACATCAACGATGTCGATGGAACTCCCATCCTTACGTTCAACGGTGAACATGCTCAGATCACCCCCTGTTAACATGCGTAATTAGAAACGAGGGCAGGGGGACGAAACCGAACACTCACCTGCCTGGATATCTGTGCACATAGTTCTCGTGCTCCTGCCCGTGTCTCTCCAAAGCATGACTTCTGTGGGAACCGTGATCGTGCTTAAGCTTATGTTCTCGCCCAGTCCGATTTGCCTGATAAAAAAACGGTGAAGGGAGGATTGTCTCAGAGGTCTGTTTCAGAACCTTGGGTAAGGACGGAAATGACAGACCCAAACTCATTGGCACCCCAGCCCAGAACCCTTCCGTCCGAAGTCCTAGCGAAGCTAGTGCGCGAGCCCGTAGCAATCTGGGAGATCCGGATCCCGTTAAGAGCGGGGATTTCAAACAACACGTTACATCCCTCGAGGTATTCGGGCTCGACTACGTTGGGAACTGTCTGCCGGGGGGACGGCGCCCGACCTCGCGGACTGGATAGGGCGTAGGGGTCCCTGACTATATCAGGAACAAGGTCTATAGCGTGTGAGATGCCACCTGTGGGGAATTCCAGATGGCGCACGCCAAGTTGTCCATGGGAATTCGCCCTGTGAGAGAGCGGATGTGCGAACGTTCGGCCAGTCGAGGTGAGCGCGAGGAGGTGGTGTTCTCCAGTGGAAACGGAGACAAACCTAGGCTTGGTCAATTACAACTCGGATACGTGTAGAGGTAATAGGACCGACTTCTCTCCTCGTGTGAAGGCATGTCGAGGTTCCAACTCTACTGCACCGCCCTTATCTCCGGCGTCCCAGAATTTGAAACCGCTGGGGGAAGATACCGGCTGAACATTCGTGGCAGACAACACAAATATGTTTCCCGTTCTAGACAGAGCCACGACTTTGTCCCTGTTAATTGCCAATTGCTTGATGTTCTGGATGGATCACAATGAATAGCACCCGGTCATCCAGTCAGCAGAAAGGCCAGGCCCGCACCTTTCCCCGGAGCGTTCTGACAGGTTGCGTGACGATGCTACCCCGGGTAGACACGTT
>Ga0307515_10004206_pt1 | contig 29950 bp, 45 predicted proteins | sample 17_EM_MG_FD_194513 | JGI IMG/M metagenome (GOLD analysis project Ga0307515, IMG submission 194513) | Populus trichocarpa ectomycorrhiza microbial communities from riparian zone in the Pacific Northwest, United States - 17_EM | ecosystem: Host-associated > Plants > Roots > Unclassified | place... | reverse complement strand
TGTACGGACCGGGTGGAGAGGTGAAGGAGAAGCAGTGGTCCAGCTCGTTTTTTCAATTTACCTGCTGCCCTCCCGTTACATAAACCAGAGCGAGGGGGGGATTGTTGTCCAAATAAGCCCAAGCGGGACCACAGGCCAGGACACTGGACTCAGTCTGCCCGAGTTGGGCTCTCTCACTTAATTCGCCCTTTAGACTCAGAATTGCGCCTAGACGACGGGGCGGAAGAGTAGGAAATCAGTAAAAAAAAGCGGAAAGCGGCAGCCTCGCACTCTGTTCTTCCCTTTCATTTCATTTGCACCCACACGACATTGCGATCTGCTTATAGTCCCTCTCCTCCGACCCACTCCCCCCCACATCCTCTCCCACCTTCCCCCGCACTCCCAATCAATGTCCGTCACCTCTGAAGATGAGGTGTTCTACCCTCCATCTAAGCTCGGCGAGTACACCGTCATCCAAGAAATTGGCGAGGGCACCTTTGGAAAAGTAAAGAGTAAGAATCCTCCGATCCGGCCACCTTTCTTCTCTCACCCCCCGCTTCTCCAGAGGCCGTCCACACCATCACCGGCCATGAAGTCGCCATGAAGTACATCTCCAAACAGGTCATCAACGCTACCAAAACCAAAACCAGAGTACAGAGAGAGGTGGAATACATGCGAATGCTACGACATCCTCACATCATCAAGCTGTACGTCCCCCCTCCCCCACCCTTCGTCCCCATCTCTGAAACACCGATTCCGTATCCAGATACGAAGTAATCTCTACCCCCACCGACATCATCATCGTTCTCGAATTCGCCGGTGGCGAACTGTTCGAGTACATCGTCGCGAACGGACGTATGACCGAGCAAGTTGCTCGTCGGTTCTTCCAACAGATCATGTCCGGCATTGAATACAGCCACAAGCTCAAGATTGTTCATCGGGATCTCAAGCCAGAAAATGTCCTGCTCGACAACGACCTGAACGTGAAGATTGCCGACTTCGGCCTCTCTAGTGAGATCAAAGACGGCGACTTCCTCAAAACAAGTTGCGGAAGTCCCAATTACGCTGCCCCGGAAGTCATTCGTGGTGGCCTATACACCGGGCCGGAGATTGATGTTTGGAGTTGCGGAGTAATTCTCTACGTGATGCTTTGTGGAAGGCTTCCCTTCGAGGACGAGGATGTTCAGACCTTGTTCACAAAAATCAGCCGTAAGTCTCACGCTCTCCCCGCCTACCCCACGTTCGCTGATAGCCCTTTGGTACTTCAGAGGGAATGTATCACATGCCCTCCTACTTGTCACAGGATGCCCGTGCACTAATCCAGGGAATGCTAGCCGTCGACCCTGTGAAACGAATTACGGTACCAGAGATCCTCCAGCACCCGTTTTTCACGGCGGAGCTCCCTCGCTACCTTACTCCTCTGCCCCCTCCCCCTGGACCGGTACTCGGTCAACTTTCCGCTCTCGTTCACCCCCCGAACCTCGACTTTGAGATCATCGAAGGGCTCGGCCGTATTGAGGAGGATATCGTCGAGCACCTCGCTCATCGAATCGAAGGTATCGACAAGGAGGATATTTGGGAATGTTTGAGAAGGGACGATGGTACCCAAGGGAACTCGGTCAAAGTCGCGTATATGCTACTTAGGGATAAGAGTCGGCTCGGCAGAGACTGTGGGTGTATTTTTTTTTTCTTTTTGGTCGAGTTCTGACCGAGTCACAGTGGCAGAATTTGAGGAACAAGAGAGGGATGCTCAGCTGGCTGCGATGGACGTAAGTTTGGAGCCCACTTTCCAACAATAGCTAAACCAACCAATTGTCGACACCTCTTTTCTCCTAGCCCCGAAACCCAATCTCACCTAGCGCGATCGCACCAAACGGCACGGACCTTGCAACCAATCCATTTGACGCTGATTTCGGAGCTGGGGAGTACGACGACGAGATTGACGATGGGCTCGATTTCTCTATGCCGCAGCCCGAGGTGAACACGTTCGCTGTGCTCAACTCGTCACTACCGGAGCAATTGCCCGAACAACATCATCTGACGTCATACGCGAGCGCGAAGAGGACCTGGCCAGCCAAGGAGAAGAAACAGCATCGGACTAAATGGCATTTTGGTATCCGATCTAGATCACCTCCGATGGAGGTCATGCTAGAGATCTACCGTACGCTAAAGACTCTGGGTATGGAGTGGAAGGAAAAGAGAGATCTCGGCGGATTGGGTGGCGTTCACCGCGATCGGTCGAGAGGCGAGCGAGAACGCGCGAGGATCGAGAGGAATCGGGACTACGACGGTGGAGGATATGTCGACATGCGCGCTGCATCGGCGGTTTACTTTATTGAAACTCGTGCTCGTTATCAGGATGTCGTGGTATGTGCATGCCGCATGGCTGATCGCCCCTTTCCTAAACGGATGGCTGATCCTTGGAATCGCAGGTGTTGATGAACCTGCAGCTTTACATGGTGGACTCCCTCAATTACCTCGTGGATTTCCACCACAAAAAGTCTTACAAAGCATCTGCGGAACCGGACGCGGGGCCGTTCGACATGGCCAGCCCTGACTCATGGTCGGATGCGGCCTCAGAGTCAGGCAAGTCAACGAAAGAAAAGGAGGAGGATGTGGTTTCGCCGTTTGTCTTTATGGATGTGGCTTGTCGCCTCATTTTAGAACTTGCCGGGGGTGGTGAATAAGCGTCTCAACAGCAGGATTGGTTTGCTAAACGTGCTGCTCTACAGTTAACGACCTGTATGATTTTTCCTGTTATTTTTCCCTTCCTTTTTGCTTTTGCTTGTGCTCTCGCTTTCGTGCCCTCGCTTTTTACCTTGCAGGACTCGTCGTATTATATGTATCCATCTTAGACAGACTTCTTGTGTATTTGTGACCACGGCTGCTTGAAATGCCATGCCATTCCTAGACTGAAGATGCGGATCAGTGGTGGTGAGAAAGTGGGCTCGGGGCGCTCGACCTGCCCTTCGGACTTGGTTACATTGTGGATACCCCTACGCACACTACCTACGTGGGTCGTACGAGTGGTAAAATGAGTGGCCAGGAATGGTAAATCGGGCAGGACGAGTTTGTGTCCTCCTCCAAACCTTCCGAACCTCAAAACACTCAGAATCAAGCGTGGGAACAACGCACGGACCACCCAAGGTTCCAACGGTCGCTTTGGTCAAATCGTCTTTGCTTCGCTCCGGTTGCCCTCCACCCTTCTTCCTTACCAACCACCACCACAAAACCTCACAAACTCACCTATCCCATCTACCTCACTAAACTCCCACTCAAATGGCCCGTACTAAGGTATGCCGACCCTATACAATAAATCCTCGAGGAACACGCCGCTTATCAACGCCTGGTGACCTCGTTGTCGTCGCCGTCGTCACCGTTGATAGCAAACCGCCCGCAAGTCCACCGGAGGTTAGTCGATTCAATTACTTCCACAATACTTTCCACAATATTTACTCACCTCTTCTCTCGCGTGTTATAGGAAAGGCTCCCCGTAAGCAGCTTGCCACCAAGGCCGCCAGGAAGACCGCTGTGGTAAGTGGGGCCTTCCCTTACCTACGCTTGGGGCCCTGTGCCACGACCATTTATGACTCGTACTGACGCGTGTGTTTCGCGTTTAGAACCCCACTGGTGGTGTCAAGAAGCCCCACAGGTTCCGCCCCGGTACCGTCGCCCTCCGTGAGATTAGGTGTGACTCTTTCAACATGCCCGCCCTGCGGCTGGTGGCTTACGCATATCCCTCCCTATCAGGCGTTATCAAAAGTCTACCGAACTCCTGATCCGCAAGTTGCCCTTCCAACGTCTCGTTCGTGAGATTGCCCAGGACTTCAAGGTTTGTTTTCGTGATCTGTGATACACCCTGAGTCCCGTGACCTAACGCACATGACACCATCATTAGACCGACTTGCGTTTCCAGTCCTCTGCCGTCATGGCTCTTCAGGAGGCCGCCGAGGCTTACCTCGTCTCCTTGTTCGAGGATACCAACTTGGCTGCCATCCATGCCAAGCGTGTCACCATGTAGGACTTCGCTGGCTCCCCTCTTCACAAGATCATGTGACTTACCCCTTACTCCGCAGCCAACCTAAGGATCTTGCTTTGGCTCGTCGTCTCCGTGGTGAGAGGGCCTAAGTTTTGAACATTGCTCGTTAAGCATGTGACGATATGCAGACCGTCGCTTTTTCTTTTCTTTTCGTCCTTATCGGTTATGTCCCCTTACTGTACCATGTATTTGGAGAATTTTGGCACGCTTGTTTGATGTTGTTGGGCGTGGTTCAGAACGGACGAGTCTTGTTCTTGATCGATTTGAAAATACATGCAGAGTAGAGTCGCCACCAAGAATGAGTGGGTGTGTGAATATGAGCGCGGAACGATGACGTCGCTATGGAATCCGCAAATGGTAATCGAGTTCAGAGTCATGGATGATGTCAAATTGTCAATCCGATCCAACGACAAAGGAAGACTGAAGATTAGAGGTTAGCCGACGAAGTCTTTGAGTCACCGAACAACTCCTTCATGAAAGCTTCCGCGTTCGGTGGGCGACCGAGGAACTCCTGCATTGAAGATTTACAACGTGATTAGCTCCGATCGTGTGACAAACCCCAAGGCGGATTGCGGCCACAACGCACCGTGAGCGAATCGAGCTCCTCACGACTTCCTCCGGGAAGCAAGATGCTGTCCTTGTATTTCTCACCCAACGAGGGGTTAAGTGGGTCCTTCTTGAACACCGTGGCGTACATGTCCGCGGCGAACACGAGAGAGTACATGTAACCATAATAACCTTTTGCAATTCCCAAGGGCCAATCGTAATCAGCTTTCAAAACGGTTAAATACAACGTAAAAAAAAACGCACCGGCATCGTATCCTCCCGTAATGTGTCCGAATGATCCCTGACCGGGGAGAGCGCTCTTGGGACCGGTGACTAAGGAGATCTCCTGGCGCAGATCATTCCATAGTTTTGTATAGTCCGTCGCGTCTATTCCCCAAAGAAAGAGGACAAGGTGTGTCAACCAAAAGGTAAGAAAGGCATTTTGTTCAGTGAGACATGGAAGCATGTCGGGTTCGCCGAATACGTACCTTTGTCGGTGTGGACCTTGATATCGTACCTAGCGAAGAAAAGCTGTCGAAGGTAATACAACCCCGCGTTGACGTACCGGCTGTCGTAACCAAAAAAAAAACAATTTGCAACCCGACAGATGACCATTGTGAGTGCTTCAGAATCTCAAAGTTCGTCAAAAACGGACGAACCTCTTGATCAACTTCTGGATGAGGTCATCAGGCAGAGGTTCTTGAGTCTTATAGTGGCTCGAAATCTTCTTGAGAACTTTGTGTTCCCAACCCCAGTTCTCCAACATCTGAGAGGGAGCCTCAACGAAATCCCTCGCCACACTGTGAACAAACCCCCCGCAATCAGCACAAGGCTCCGAATAATGAACGGGACCGACAGGAGCGCCGGCGCACGAACTTCGTTCCATGGAACCTCGAGAACTGCGTCCTGCTCAATAATCCATGTACGGCATGTCCAAATTCATGGAAGAAAGTGACGGCGTCTGCAAACAATCGAAATGGATGAAATATTAACGCTGAAATCGATGAAAATGGGTTTCCATACCGTCATGCGTCATCAGCGCCGGACGTTCAGGAGTCGGTTTAGCCAGATTGGCGACCATGGCTACCGTAGGATAGTGTCTGTTCCCGTCAGGTTTGAGGTATCCAGGAATCAAACCCCAAACGGCAGCGTGCGAGTACTTCGCAGCTGGGTGGCAACAGGTTCAGAATGGTAGCGCATAATCTGGTGAAGGTCTGTGGACTAACTCCTTGGGAATAAATCGAGGTAACAATATCCAATGAAGTCTTCGGGGGACTTGGCGTCCTTCTTCCAGACGGAATACTTCTGGACCTCTGCAGCGCGTTTTCAGCCTCCCTCATGGGCGAAACACTCAGCAGACACAATACCTGGATGCCAACTGTCTCCCACCATCCCCACGAACTTGATCGACAGCAGGTCCTGGTAGATCTGGATGATCTGCGGGACGATTACAGACACAGGGAGATACTCCTTGACCAGGCTTTCGTCCAAGTCCAAGGATGACTGGATGAACTTCTGGTCATAGTACCTATAGTCCCAGACGTAAAATTGGCCATCGAATGGATAACCCTTCTCCGCGTGTTCCTTCTCCTTGAGTTTGAGTAAGGTCTCACGATCCTTCAAACCGACAGGGTGAAGTTTCTTCTGTAAGTCGCCCAGGAACTAGTCACAGTGATGGTGTCTCAGTAGACTTGCCGACTGTCATTAGGAAGGCACGCACCGTGTTGACATTGGCAGCAGTTTTGACCATCTTCACTTCCGTGATATAGTCCGCCCAAGTGGAGTATCCTAAAATTTTTGCGATCTGACGACGTAGATCGAGGACTTTTTCGAGCAGAGGGGCGTTGATTGCCAATCGATTGTCGTATCCTTCGTGGGCCCTTCGACGAGTCTCTGGGTTCTCTGCAAATTTGAACTTGAGAGTTCAAGGCTCCAGGGTTAGGTGTTGATACCTACCTGATCAAACGGGAACGTACCAGAGGGAAGATGTCTGGAGTTTTGAAGGTAACATCGTACAGGGTTTTGCCATCCTCCTCCCGTTTGGGATAGCCAGAGACAACGTCTTCAGGAACGCCCTTGAGTTCCTCGAGAGTAAGGCTCACGCGGCCCTGGTTGAGGTGCGCTCATCAGTTGGGTCACAAAAAAAAAGTAAACTGAGATCCAGTGAACGCAGCATACATTTTCTTCGTTAAAGTTTTTCTGTGCGTCTGGATCTTGAGTAATGAGCGCAGCGAGCCTTGAACAAAACTCACGCTAAACTCGACGCAAGCCTGAGATAACTCCTTCTGCAGCTTCTCAAGTTCCTTACGCTCCTTATCGGGCAGGTTCAAACCGGCGCGTTTGCCATCGAGGAGCAGCTTCTCGACCAACCGTTCCTCTTCGGGGTTCAGCTTCCGACCCGACGCCTTGATGTTCTTCTCAGCATTGACTTTGGCCTGGTAGACATCGAGACGCATGGACATCTCGATTCCATACTCCCTGAGCAACACCTCGGCGGCGTTCGCGGAGTCCCTGAGTTCTTTCGAGGTTGATACGTTCTGGTAGAATAGCAAGGGTTCAGAGAGAGCCTCCATTTCGGCATCGCCACGGGATATCGAGAGCTGATCGGATGGAGATGGGTGAGTAGATTGGCTCGCTATGGTGACGCGCGGATCACTCAACGAAGACCTGTTCATATCGCACGACCGTTCAGTAAGCGTTCTTCGCCGTCGTGATGGAGAAGGGGGGGGAACGTACCGATTCGAAGGTGCATTCTTCTGGGGACAACGACCCGACCTTATCCCAGAGTGCTCTATCCCTGGCGATTAACTCATTGATCAAGGTAGTGACCTGTTCGGGGGTGTGCGTCCAGGCCGCCGGAGCCTGAGGAGGAGTCAAGTTGGACATTGCTGAGTCGTCGTTTTTGAGGGAGAAGATAGGTGCGATCGTGGCTAGGTTCCGAACCCCGTGAGCCCGAGCGGGCATGTACCCGTCACATGTCCTTTGGGGTCGGCGCGTCGACGAGATGTCGCGAGTGTTGGGAGTCGAAACGGAGAGAGATGGGGCGAACCGCTGGGCCAATGGCAGTCGTTTAGGGAGAACGTTGGCAGAACGGACACGTAGTGTGAATGGCTTCATCTTACCAACAGAAAAACGCGGTCTTACAGGTAACAATCACCAGCAATCCTTCACTCGGGGGTCACGTGAGCGGATGGGATATCAAGAACGAATTTCAATGTTTCAACGAGACGAAAACAGGGAAGTGCCGTATAGTACATAGAGATAATGGCCAAGACGGGTGGTATCAATGTCACCCTCAATCTTTCAATCAACCCACTCCACGCGATGATGTTCCCAGGGTTTAGCTCGGGGCACGTATCGACGACCTTCAGGAAGTAGCTCTTCTTCGGCTTCCATTCGAAGCTTAACCGTTCGGTGCACCCGGATTTTGTAATTCTCGCCGCGAGGGATGTATCTGCCACCGGCCATATTAGACCTGAGACAGGGGTGGGGGTGAATGAGGAGGTCTGAAACGATTCCTTATGTATAGAGACAGACGTACCTCGTGCGCCAGCCCCAGGTACCATCTTTCTTCTGGTATCTGTTTTTCAGGGGTAGTAGTTCGAGCAGCCACCAGGACTTCGACAGGGACAGTTCGTCGTTGATAGGGGACAGAATATCCGCTAGATCCTCTTCCTCTTCAGTGAGGATCGTCTCCTTGTTTACAACCGTAACCATCCCGCTGCTGTGATCGCTTGCAATTCGAGAGCGGTCCGCACGTTCGAACGTGACGGGATCCGGTCGGGGTAGAACATTGGGGTAAAGAGTACCAGGGTCCAGGGCGATTTGCGCAAGGAGCTGGCTATTGAACATTATACCAGTGCCGGCAAGGAAGCATTGTCGCACCATCCACCGAAGTGGAATTCGCGCAAGGGCGTTGCGGGATTCGTTCTTGACCGCTCCGCCACCGACGTCTACACGTAAGGAATGATGAGGCACGTTGTCGAATCCAAGAGCCGTTGCCTACCGCAGTGACATCCTGAAACCAATTATCCGTCAGCGCCTGATTCCAGCCTTTGTGGGGTTAGATCACCTACCGGAAAACCACACCTCCAGAACGTCCGTCGGGGCAAGGGGGTCGCTCCATTTCTTTTCCAATTCCCACAGGGTTGGCCCCTTTTTGGGTTTCCCACGGCGGCGTTGCTTGATACGTGGACCTTCTTCCGCACCCCCTGTATAAGGTGACAGATTCGCCTTAAACTTTGCACGGCGCTCGTCAAGGGATACGGCATGCCGGTAGACCCGAATACCGCTGTTCTCCATGGTGAATGGAAGCCTATGAGGGACTAAACCAACGGAGTTGACTGTATCCCTGGGAATGGATGAGATGATGAGTAGGAATGAAAAAAATAGAAATTCCAATGGAAGGGAAGCACCAGATCCCAAGAAAATCGACTTGGACGGTTATGGAAAACGTATTCCTGAAAGCGCAACTCTGCTCCCAACCCGCTTCGTTGTCACGCGTGTACATCTTATAAGCAAACGGAACCTGGTCTTTATTGTCCGCCGGAAGGAGCCCCACCTATAGGTCCAGGAACAAGGGGTTAAGTGGGAGGACGCTATACAATCCAGGGGTGAGAATACCTTGGTGAGCATCCCAGCAAGAGCGCGGGCAGTATACGCGCCCCGCGAGAAACCGAAGATACATATCTTGTCTCCGTACTGATCTATTCAAAAGCGTCTGGTCGGGTCTAGTCCCGGAACACGAGGGTGTTACCACGTACAATTCTGCATCAGAAATTCATATCCAGCTAGGTAACGGTGTCGGTCTATTTTGAGTGAAACTAAGAGTTTACTCGTGCACGCACATTGGGTATGAAGGGGCAGACTCCAAGCGATCGCCCGATCAAAGGCATTGGAAAACCGGCGGGTTATGGCATTAACGAACCCTGGAGCGTGACTTGAGGTGTAAGTGCCGACACCTGCCTGTTATTTGGGCGCCGGTCGTGTGAGACGGAGTAATAACTTGACAAGTCCCCATTACCTGATAATAGACCATCTGTTCGCGCTTGTTGTCCTTTTTCAACATCGAGATGAATTGAACGACATTCGAGTTCTAACGGGCCATCGTCAATTGTCGGTAGGATACGGTCGGAGGCGAACATGACCGACATCAGCATCGAACTTGTCTCCAGTGCCATCGAAACAGACGATAAGAGTACGATTCTTGTGACACGGCGGAACCACGTTGTCCGCCCACTGAGGCTCGCGCGTGGCCTCCGGGGAAGTTCCACTCGGGGAAGAAGTCCGTTCTTTGTCGTCTATCCAGCTCACCTCTGATTCAGCCATGAGGGAGAGGGAGAAAGGGGAGGAGGGGAGGAACTGAGAGGCGAAGCCTTTTAAGGCGTATGAACATTCCTCCAGTGACACGGAAGTATGAATACAAGCAAGGTGGAGACTTGTACTCGTAAATACAGAAGCTTCCCTTCCAAACTTTGCGTCAGCAGGTCAACCCATCTTCGAACTCGAGTTGAAGGTATACGTCCGAGCAAGAAGTTTGGCGTGGCATTGGATGGGGATAAGTGGCAAGTTGAGAGTCCGAGCTGTGCCGATCGAGATGAGCCTTGACTCTGATTGCCGCCTCCCGCACAGATCTGGCCAAATCCGCAGCCCACGAGTACAAACGAGAGAGCGGGGACTCCGGGGAGTCTCACCAATGTTATGCCAGCGATTGACACGTCAGCGTTAATCGTGATCCTGTTTCACACCACGATTTCAATTGCTGCAGCGTTTGCTAGACCGGTATGCGCTTCAGGAGCGGGAATAAGCGAGCCACGCTCCCCGGCGTGTGTTTCGAGTTTTGCCGTAACACTGACAGTAATCTTCCGAAGTGTCACTGCTAGCAGCGCAAGCTGGATTGGTCAACGAAAAAGTCAACTCCCCGTGATCCGGTGAAAGTTTGACTTTTTTTTTTTACCATGTTTTAGGGATTGATTTTCAAAAACTGACCAACGTGCAGATCTAGGGTCCAGAGAAGGCCTATCAGAATTTCCAGGAAACGGTTCTATGTGATAAGCTAGAACGGTGATTACTTCTTCCAAGACGTCTCATCATCCCATGATGGCTTTCCCTCATCTTGACATCCACGCAAAAGACGCGATCAACCTAAGCGAATGGTCGCCATCCACGACCCGTGGGACACTCGTTGCAACGAGACAAGCACAAGGGTGTCGACATTCAAGTGATAACGCCCGACCCTCCACTCCGGTTCGATACACACTTTCCCCTCCATCTCCTGAACCGAGGCGGTTGAGCCGTAGCCAGCGACGGCGTAAATCGACCACTCACTTTGATGAACTTCTCGACGCTTTTGCATACATCCGTCGCCAACCGCGACAGAGTCACCGGAGTCTTCGCGGGGGTGGTGTCCCGTGTACGAAACTGAGATAATGTTAATCATGGTCCAATCCGAGGGCCGTTTAACTCACGGTCGAATTCCAAGAAGGGTAGCCTCGCCACTTGTATCCGGTACCCTCAGCAATTAGGATGTAAAGTTCGGACGAGTATTCAGCTGCTCACCTCCATTCTCAAGATGACCTGGTCCGCAACATCTGCGCCTTCGAAGGGCCGCGAGTCGCGGCCTTTGAGATCCTTGAAGTTCTTCGAGATCGCATCCCTCATGAGGATACCGCACTGTTCTCCTTTCTGGAAGGTGATTTCATTCGTCTCGAAGTCCCTCTCCATCGACGCCCCTTGTCCGATGTTGTAGGACCGTTGGAGGATGTAGAGGTGCGGTCCATAGGTGCAGCAGAGGAAACAGCCCTTCAAGTCAGGGGGGCAAAGGTTACAGGTAGGCATGCTGAAGGTTGCGGGGCTCGTCCAGCCTTTTACCCACCGAGACTTTTACATATAAATCGTGCAATAATCGGAGTGCAAAAACCAGCGCCGCCCGTTCGAAGTTAACTTCGGTGCCCAATTCGCTCCCGATTCATGAGTAAGCGGCGGATGAACCCCAAGAGTCCACGCCCCTTTGTTGGTTCCAAACACTCAATTGATAATACGTTAATCCCCAAAAAACATCCGTAAGGTGACAACGACATCCGTAACTCGAGACGTTCAATCAACCCAGACCGGTTTCGTCTTATCCCACGGCCCAGCCCTCGGGATGTAAGGTCCATTCACGAGCACCTCGGGGTGGTCGATACGGAGTTTGACGGCCCTGTGTACGTGCACCGGGTGGTTGATGTCCTGTGGGAGGAACCTCCCGTTGGCTAGATTCATCCTAAGATACCGAGTCAGCGCCAACACCCAAATTCTATAAAAGACCCGGACTTCATCTGCGTTCCCCATGTTCCATCCTTCTTGGGGCACTTCTGCCGCATCGGCAGTAGCTCCAGAAGCCACCAGACAGGTGACAGCGATAACTGGTCATTGATGGGCGAGAGCGCGTCCGCAAGGTCTTCCTCTTCCTCGGTCAGGATCACACCTGATTCAACGGCGGAGACGACGTCATTCTTGAAGGCAACCCGATTGGGGTCCGCTTGCTTCAGCGACAGCGCCTCGGGGCGGGGGAGGACGTGCGGGTACAGCCTCGATGGATCCAATCCCACCCCCTTTAGGGCGTCCGCCTTGAACATAATCCCGGTCTGTGTGAGGAAACATTCTCTTATCATCCACCGCAAAGGTATACGGGAAAGTGCGTGTCGTGTCCCGTTTTTGACTGCGCCGCCCCCAACATCTGGCGGTCCGAACCCGACTCAGTATATAAACTCGAGCCAATAACGACTAAAGTTCCTACGCACCACAATGGCAACCTTGCAGTTCGTCAGCGAGGTGATCGCACAGCACTAATTATGTACTCAGCGTACCAGAGAACCAAACCTCCAGGACGTCCGTACGCCTGTTGGCATCACTCCATAGCTTCTCGAGTTCCTTCAAAGTCGGTCGTTTGCGTGGGGTCTTGGACGCGTCCTCCTCCACATCGGCGTGTGGGAATCCGTGATCGTTGTCTCCAGGGGGACAAAGATTTGCTTTGAATTTCGCTCTGCGTTCATCAAGAGACACCGCATGTCTGAAGTATCTGATACTACTATTGGAGATTGTGAATGGAAGACGATGTGGGATCAGGCCAACGGAATTGACAGTGTCCCTGTTTGAGAACGGTCAGGATCAGGCAACGTTTCAAACGAGGCACCGGGACCCACCAAACACCGAGAAACTCAACATCAACGTCGATAGAGAAAGTTTTCTTGAAAGCTGAACTTTGTTCCCACCCAAACGCGTCATCTTGAGTGTACATCTTGTAGGCAAACGGAACCTGTTCCCTGTTGTCTGCAGGGAGGAGTCCGACCTAGGAGAGACGGTTAGAGAACGTTGGTGGGAAGGAATTGGGAGAACATCCACCTTGGCGAGCATCCCAGCGAGAGCTCGGGCCGTGTATGCGCCTCTGGAAAACCCAAAAATGCAGATTTTATCGCCGAATTGGTCTAAAATGGAAGGATTAAGTTGCGTTACGACGCGACCCTCTGAGGAACTCACAATGTTGCATCAAGAATTCGTAACCGGCTGACAAAAGGACCCGTAAATATCGAGATAAAACACTTGGCAATCGTGTACAAACACTGCGTGTGACTGGCTAGGTTCCAGGCCACCGCCTCGTCCAGTACTTTTGACATCTTCTTGACAACTGGGGTGAAGAACCCAGGGCCGTGTTTCGCGACATATGTACCTATTCCAGTCTTTCGTGACAAAATATCAGTATCATGCCATACGGGCGTTCCGATGGACGTGCCTGATAGTAGACCATCTGTTCTCGCTTGTTGTCCTTCTTTAGCAGGGATATGAACTGCACGACGTTCGAATTCTGTCATCACGCGGAAATGAGGATGGTGGTGGTAGGAGAGAATGATATTAATTGTAGGTTTTACGTACGTCAGCGTCGAATTTGTCTCCGGTTCCGTCAAAACAAAGGACCAGGGTGCGATTACTGTGCGATTTAGGAACGATAGCATAGTCCCACTGACACTGCAAGAGAGGCGTTGGGGATTCGGCGAGCTTTCTGTCAGCGTCGGAGGGGTCGAGCATGCTTGATGTAGAGAAGGACATCGCAGGTGGTGGAGGCAAAACAAAAAAGAGTTGCGGAAACTACCTGTGGTTGTTTCGCCTGGAATCAACCATCCCGAGTCGAACATGTTCGACGAGAGGGCAGAGAGCCACGGGAGAGACGATCGCCAGTTCAACTGGCTTCGAAGCGATCGGAGACGGTCGAAGCTCAACTTACTGATCACCGGCACCGTCGTCATACGGGCATAGCCACCGGTGATCACGGACCTATCCTCGAGGAGAGAGAGGGGGGGAGGGGGGGGGGGAAAGCCCGACAACTGCAGCCTCAAGTCCGCTGGCAGCGCGCCGTCGGAGGGAGAGCGCGATGTCGATCACCCGCCTCGGACCACGCTTTCCAGTTTGTCGCCCGCCCCCGTCCGGAGCACGCGGGCGATCCGCGCGTGTCGTCTATTGTACTACTGCAGTAAAGAACATGCGCCCAGATGATTAGCTCTCGCTGTGGCGGGGGAGGAAAACGCGCCTGATTGGGTCCCGTCTTCTCTCCTTTTACCAAGCGGGTCATCATTGGGACGGCATCCCTCCGAGTCGCTGTTCGTGAGCTCCCATCACCGTGTTTCTAACCATCCTGAAACACCTATAAACGACGCTCTGCCCCTGCACGTCTCTTTTCCTCCTAAACCCCACCCTTCCCCCCCGCCCTACACACGATGGCCATCCCGAGACGACGACGAACTTTGCCAGCCGAGCTGATCGGCGTGGTGTGCACCCATTGTGACGTCCACACCCTCGCCCAGCTCGCTCTGGTCAGCAAGTCCGCACACTACGAAGCCCAGCGTATCCTTTACCAAGACCTCGTATTGCACCGTCACCTATCAAGCTCTCGCAAAAGGTCCTGCATTCAATCGTTGCTTAACGACCAAACGAAAGTTTCACGCGTCAGGGCCTTGACGTACCACGAGTCTTGTGTCGTTCCTTTACAGGAAAGGGCAGAAATCATCCGACTCCTCGCGATGCTGCTGAAACGCGCCGCAGCTCTCCACCGACTGGACCTTTGGATTTATCCTGAAACCGACGTCCAGGCGCTAAAAACCACGTTGCAGTAAGCGCGAATCGTGGACTCTTCGATCGTATCTGCTCATCTTTGAATAGGAAAGCCACTAGTCTGCCTTGTTTACGTAGGTTTGCGACGAATATGCCGCTCGGTCCAGATCTCGTCAGATTCCTCTCTTCGCACCAATCCCTCCAAACCTTCATCGTCCATCACCGAATCGGAACCCGCGAGATTAAGTTCTATTCCAGCACTTTCGCTGATCTGGCAGAATCCCGAGCGGCGCACAACCTTCCACCGCTTTCCATCTTCAGCAACCATTCGGAACGGGACTATGGGTACTGCCATGGTGCATGTTCGCGCGGACGGAACGTGTTGTTCGCGTTCCCACACGTGCCCGAGGAACTCTCCCTCGTCCAAACCGTCTCTTGTGGACTCTCTCCCGTCCGTTCCACGTTGGAGATGGGCCCTATGGATATGGTCGCGATTTACCTTGACGTCGACTTTACCATCTCCCTGAAAGATATCGTGGCTCTCTTGCAGCCCCTCCAACTCGCGTTTGACGCCGTCCGCGAGTTCGTTATCTACGTTCCTCGCGGTCGCGAGGTTGTATTGAGGGTTGGTTCTCCGACCGGAACCCAACTGATAATTGATGTGCTGATACGTGTCTCTCTTCTTCCCAGGGACAATCATTACCGCGCAGGACGTGCTACGTCGTTCCCAAGGAGCACTATCCGGGTTTCTTGTTGGATTGAGAAAATATTCGTATAGCAACTTTGATTAATTCAGGTGACTGCGCCATTGTCTTTTCCTTATCTCGGCAGCTGACCGCGGTTTGTCACATTTTTTTCCGGTCAGATATGTAACGTAGATACTGGAATCCACATTTGCGGATCTCACGCCATTGAAATCAAGTCGATCGTGGGACCCGGTATATGCGCCGCACTCCTAATCGCTACACTGGGGGTGGGAAAGAGAAAAAAACCCCCGGGGAACACCCTCCCTATTCGGAACGGCTGCGTTTTGACACCGTGTGCCGCTCTTCATTTTTCCGTGTTGCATTCTTCGGTCTGACCAATGGTGACTCGAGCCAACCCACGTAGATCTGTTAGATCTAACCCCGTATATCATTAGCATTAGAGGCATTAGAGGAACGGTAGAACAGAAGCAAGGCCAATGTACATGAACATAAACATAGGGGATTAGGGGGAATGGGTGTGATCGCAACGTCCAGGAGGTTGGATGGAGGCGATGGCAAAGAGGCGCACAATAATTTACTGGGGGCGCAAGATCAGGTAGCAATTGCGTGCCGCATTTTCACGCGCTTCACCCTTCTCTCCGCCACGTCCTTCGGCATAAGGGACACCGTCGACTAAGGCAAAATCTAAGCAAACACCATACGGGGAAGCCTCAGACTTACTGTATGCAGTGCAGTGCCAGACTGGTTTGTGGGCAGGACCGCTAACGACTTCCATATACTGGAGGCGTGCAGTTCCTCCATTGACTTGGAGGAAGTTATTGAGTTGCATGCGCCAGTCTAGAATGGAGGTGGTTGAGCGTGCGTTGTCGAGATGAAAACAGACAACGCTCACGGTCAACGGGGGGTTGTTGGGACGAACGGGCCATGATAAGCAGTGGTTGCGGTGGGGGGATCAAATTCGATGGTTGAATGAGAGGCGGTTGAGAAGTGCAGAGGAGCAGTTGGTGAGGATGGGGAGAACGATGGGACCCTTTATATAAGAGCGACTGGCTGCGGGGTTGAACCTAGCGGAATCCGTATATCGGTAGTCCATCGCGCTGCATGATACTAGTGGAAATATCTTCGAATATTAGAAAGGATCTCCGATCCAATCCAAGCTGTAAGCGGAATCAAAAATTAGGGTAGAGCCTTTACACAGCAGTGATATCCGAATTCCAGGAGTTTGTGGCGGAACGTTGCGGGGCCATCAAGGATAATAGACAAAAGTGACACCCCAGCTACACCGAAGGAGAACATATCAGGGTCGAGTCAACGGTAACCGGAGAATGAGGCTGGACGGATAGACGAGAAACCCGGAATCTCAACTCCGTCGGCACTGTCCGTGGACACGAAACACAGTCTAACAGTTATGAGGATTTGAAAGCGGAGAGCGCCGAGGAAAATAGTCCAATCGGTCCTTTTTTCTGGATCCGCATGAATCACAATGACGTTCGAGGATATTGTGTTGCGGTACCGTTACTGTGGTGGTTTGCGCTTTGTACGGTGTCGACGGAGTTCCCGGTCATCCGTACAAAACCCGAGGATACTAGGATCCTGCATTTCCTAGTCATGAGGAAAACGGAGAAGCGAGTAGCGATTGTCGCCCAACAGATCAGTGAGGAGAAAGAGAGACGAGAGAGAAATACGGTGCGTTGACTTGGGCAGCAACCGGCTGAATAGAAGATCGACCCCCCAGGATGGGAGGCTGACGTGGGCGCCCCGAACGTAGCTAGTGGCACAAGGTGGGACGCTCACGATTTGAGTGCTTGGAAGTTTCTGAGAGTAAATGGTGATGGCAAACGTCGATTCCAAATCACTTCCGGAACTAGCTATCAATGGGCGCGATAGACGGAAAGCAAAGCAGAATCTGGATTTGGTGCGGCCGGGCTGCCATTGTTCTGGGAGAGACAGGCGAAAAAGATGCGAGGTGGGCCGCCAGAAGAGCTAGGATGACGAGAAAAGCGACGAGTTCCTCGGATTGCGCGCGTCGAGGGATGGGTGGATGTTGCGTTCACAGGATGAGATGGTGTGGGAACTTAGTGCCACCGAAGCAACGCCTGCCCTTCGATCCGAATCCTGACCACCAACCATGAAACTCGCTACCGCCTTCTTCTGCCTAGGATGCGTCCTCGCTGCACACGGACACGGTGGCCACGCTCACGGCGCCCCTGCTGACGGCGAAACCATCCAACAATATGCACAAAGACACGTAAGATGGGTGGACTCTCAAATTCGGCCCCAAACCATTCTGACGCTTCGCCCTCACAGATGGCTTCAGAACATCATATGTACGTCCCTGCAATTCAGGGTTGCCGTCAGGATCGATACCTAATTATTAAACTAGTGACTCGTTTGATCTACCAAGTTTCTTCCAGCTTCACGACCTAGACCGGTTCGTCGTTGCGGACCCAGCGGCTCCAGCTGAAAAATTCCTGACAGCGCCTGTCTCGAAACAGTGACGGTTACTGGGGACCTGACGAAATTGAGGCGATTTACGGGGTCCATCACGTCTATTCTCAAAAAAAGTCCAAGGTTCTCGTACCCTCAACCTATCCGATCCCGCCCCCATCTAACATCATTCCCCCTATGCAGGATGATATTGAACATCAGAAGAAGGCCAAAACTGTCGTAACCACTGTTCTCGACCTAGTTGACAAGAATAAGGACGGGCGCATTTCCCTCGAGGAGTTTAAAGCCGTCGGCTTGGATGGGTTGCCAAACTTCGATGCACTAGGCGCCGAGGGTCATCATTACGACGTCGAAAGTGGTGCGTATTGCTTTGCGATGTCACTTTTTTTTTTCACGCACACTGAACCCCCTTCTTCGCTTCCCAGAATTCTTTTTGCATCACGAAGGTACGATCGACAAGGACGGCGTCCCGGATCCCCCTAACTTCCGTGACAGAACAATTTCATTCAACGCCTGAGACCCAGACCGAGGAGTCCTATACCCATCCCGAAGATCTCGAACACTTTGCTCATCATGAATCTATTGAACGCGAGGAAGCTCACAGGGAGGCAAAGTACCAGGGTATCACCGTGGAGGAGGCGTTAGCTCAGCATGATCCTGACGCCCAACCTGAAAAGCCAAAGGTTACGAGGGTCGCACCCCCCGAGAAGCAGGACCCCGAGGTCAGGTATGGTGATGCGAAAGAGGAGAGCAAGGAGAGAGCCGAATGGGGCTCCGGGGACGAGGGTTTCAAAGCCCCGAAGACGCCCGCGGAAAGACTCAGGAAGAACGTCCCCTACAAGGTGAATTATCGGCTTTCCTGCCCCTAATCTGTCGTATGCCAATCGCTGACAAAAAGAATTCTCGGATGCAGTACAAATTCAGGCGAACCTGGGGAGACTTCTGACTCCATCACGTTTTTCGTCCTACCGGGATCATGCCCATCTTACAGCATTTTTTGTTTCACAGTTCAAACCCTGTAATTTCTGGGATTTCTTGAATGCGAGTGGATTAGCCTCTAATAAGTTGATCTACCGTGCCTCAAACATGTCGTCTATCAAACCCCTCTCGACAGCCATCCAATCGACTACCCCTCCACTCGCATATATGCTCTCGTAACTTGTGATGCTGACACTGGAGAAAAATGGAGCGAGGTCTCGGATACTCTCAATATTCCGCACGGCATTCAACATCGGCCTTCGAGCTGGATGTGAGGTATCGACAAAAGTGGCAATTGGCTGTACCTCGACTGGTGTCGAATTGGCCTGGACACATGGGTTATGTTATTAGGGAGCTTGTTTTCGGGTCATTTCAGCCCACCTTAGTTTCTACGGCAGGCGCACTCGTTGCAGCTTCCGCAAGGCGGTCCATCATCGCTTCAGGCGACCAGTTATCCGGCCGGTATACAGCATCGACCGTATCTGTAACAAACACCCATTGGTGGCTGGGTCTGTGTAAATGACAGGATCCAACTACGACAGATCCGGTACTTACACCTGGAACTCTTCTGTTTGTAAGACTAGAAGGAGGTCTAGAAACTTGCATGCGGATAATATGAGAGGCAGTTCATCCGAACCATCAACAGGCGTGTGGAGAAGCGCCTGTCCGAACAGCCGATACTAAGCAGATAGTCAGTATGTGTAAGCGATGATGACTGATGGATGTCCACACCATTTCCGTCAAAATCACGGGCCAGAAACTCGTGAGATTATGGGCGGACAGACGACACAGCAATACTCGTATGCACATGTACACTTCGCTCTGGACAATTGGCGTGGAAACATTACGAAGCGTGTCCACGAGTTTTTCTTGTATAGATGGCAACTGAGCCAGGAATTGATTCTTATCCCCCGTGAAAAGAACAAAGGATAGCCTCCGGAGACTCAGGGCGCGAAGAAGCATTTCCTGTTCCCGATTACTGAAAATGTTCGCGGATGGCGCCGTTGTAATTTTTCCTATAATGAATTATCGTCATCCTCATGTTCCGGTTGAAAATGAAGATAGGGAATACCTAGTATCTCCGTAAAGGCGCTCTTATCCGTTCCGACCAACGCACGCACGATCGGGCGCCATTTCTTCCCCGCTGCGGACGACGAGCTGAAAAACCTGCCGTCGTTCAATGCATCCGAGACGGGGCTACGCCAAGCCTTGAGCGCGATGGCCAGCTTGCTCATCTCCTCTAGAAGCGCCATAACGGCAACATCCAGATCCAACGTTCTATTTCGGCTTAATTGTAATTCTGTGCAGGTTAAAGGGTTAATCTTTGGCGAACCTTGTCTTCCCCTTCAGACTCGGCGTTACAATGTAATACACCATGTTGATGCAAGATGCCAAAACCTTGTCGTTGTCCATGAGGAACCTTCTCATGTTCGGAACGACCTGCTGGGCAATGTACTGGGTTACCTGCTATAGATATGTTGGTATTCTCTCCGACTAGGGGGGACTAGGGGAAAAATAGGGGTACCTGTTCACCGGTCTCGGCCTCAGGGTGGGGTTTACTGTCCCAGGGATTCGCGGAAAAGGTTTCATCAAGTTTCGAATCGGAAGCAACTGGACAAAAATGAAGAACAAGCAACCAAGGAGAACAATAGGGTGTACCTCTTGAAATCGGGGAATCCCTCCCATTCGCTGCAGACAGAGTGTCCTTGGTGGTTCTCCGGATCCAAGTACCAGGGTCGAGCCTGCTAACAGAGATGACACAAGAGTCTACGAGTTTACCATAGTTTTCCTCCATGACCGGATTCAGACGGAAGAAATTACAGTGACCAACGGCAGCTCTTACCTGAAGCTCCTTCCTTAGCCGCCTCTCATCCAGCGCTGTGGTCTGGACGACCTTGTCCGCAAGTACGGTTAAGCACCTATTATTCGGTGAGTCACAGACCGGGGTAGAGCGCAGCTTGGGTGCAAACCTGAGGGTGTAATACCCCTGTAATTTGAGGTCCTTCAATCCGGTCACAACCTCCTTGATGAGTTGCATAAACCGGTTCCAGACTTGGTTGGCCACGGGACCCTCCAGCTGGCTCAAGTACTTTTCCAGAAACCTGAACAAAACCGCATCGGTCCTGCTTACAATCGTGAGCGCCTGAGGGCCGGGAAATTGCTACTGGTTTCCTTACAGTGTGGTGTTGGATATCGGTTTCCTGTATTTGTCTGGAATAGTGGATAACCGCAGGTATACGCTTTCGCAAAGCATGTGAACGATCGCCTGAGCGCTAGAGGCAAGGGCGTCTACTAGCTCGAATGCGCTCGTCGGATCGGATTCGAGTCTCTACACAAAGGTTTATTGAGCTGTGGCCGCAGAACACGGACAAGAGACGAATACCGAGGATTCCCCACTCCAACATTCGATAACGGATTCTAAAACCTCCGTGGAGCGCTCCCGGAACAAGTGTTCAAGTACGCGCCGACACCTTGTCCTTGCCCTGTTGTAGATATGTGACAGGGAGTCATCCTTGGATGTCCAAGGTTGCGGGGCCCTCCACTCGAACGTAACCCACATGGTATACAGCACAGACACGCCCCGATGAAGCGAACGATACGCCGAGGAACGGGCCTATCACATCTCCTGATCAGACGCTCGTCACTCTCGTCCTCGTATCGACTCACCACGAGTTGCTCCTCTGGAACATATGCAGGGTTTTCCGAACCAAATACAGTCGAAACATACCCGAAAATCCCGGTGCCATCTGCCGCAGGCTTTTCCGCATAGCTCCCGTCGTCTTCAGCGTCCGCAGCCTCGATTTGCCTCGACAAATTGAGCAGCAATAGGCGCTCGATCGCGTGGAGCAGCATACTAAGCTCCGCGTCGCTTGTTGTCGAGGATATGTCCTGGGCATCCGAAACCCGGGCGCGAGCAGCCGCAGTGTCGTTCGTAGCTGATCGTAGCTGCTTGCATATGCATTCAATCAAGGGTTCTATCGCAGGTTGCAGGGCCAGATGGAACTGCGGAATCGTCATAAGAACGAAGTCTAACCAATGTTGAAGCAGCGGACGATTCGAGAGCGTTCCGATCCCGTCCATGAGCGCCTGTGTCAACAAAGGGTTCAAGTTGTATGACTGCGGCGCCACCTCCCGTTCAACGTCCGGAGCTTGGGCAGCCTCGGAAAGAAGATCCATACGTGGTTGGTGAGTCATCGGGAGCTGGGATCCTAGTGTCGTGAGCGCGGATATGATCGAGTGTAACAGGTGCAACAGTTTATTTTGAAGGTCGAGTCGGCCAGTGTGAACACACATATAAAGCTTCGTTACGATCACAGATTCGACCGTCTCAAGAGCTGTCTGGTCGACCTCTCCACGAGCGATGATAGTTTGGAGAAGATCAATAGATAGCGACTGAGTGGTCGTGTTGAACTCGCGCATTGCTGCAAGCCGCGGGTCGCTTGGTTCGGACTGCAAAAATCTACTCTCATCAGCAGAGATCTCGTGTAATCGGGTCAGTCTCACTGTATCAGGATATCCAGTACCCCGTCGAGATAGGTGCCATCCCCAGGAGCCAATCCAGCTAGTTGATTTGTCAGCACGGACGGTAGTCGGCGCATAACTCTTCACTTACAACTTTCTACGCGTTTTACAAGACCCGGATGCAAAGACCGCCTGATGGGAGTGGAGTTGGCAACTTTCACAAAACCTTGACCGCCAAATCGTACGACAGACAACAGCGTATCCAACAAGTGGTTGATCAAACGTTGGTTCATCGGTGCATCGTATGTGAAGTCTTGCAGTTCTCTGTCGTTAATCTTTGTGACAGACCGAGACCTGCGTACTGAGGGATCTAAAAGGTCGAAAAGAATCGGATCGAGTATCCTAGTAGTCGTTAGAGCCCCGCCGAAGGGCCTATCAGCAAATGGCTCACCGTAGGTACGACTTCAGACTGCACCGCATCCACGTCTCTCCGATGCGCCGAATCACCGGGTCGTCGCTCCTGAGGGTGTCTAAAGTGATCATCATTGGAACCTTGAACCGGAATCCAGGAAGGAGGTTGTCATCTTAGATAGCGAGTAAGCTCAAGAAACGCGACCCCACAAGAGCAAACCCACCAGTAAGTCGCCAAAGGACCCCGAACGCCTCATACGCTCCATGGTTATTACGTGATTGTGGGGAGGTTAAACTTTGCGAGAGTACGGCTTCCACATGAGGCTGTGGGCTGGCGTTCTCCAACTGCCAGACCAAGTTGACCGCCCGAACATGGTAAACGGCATACTCAGGGCGCAAGTACCTCAATAACTGGAAAAACGTCGTTCAACTTTCCGGAGTCCAAAGAGAAAGCAAGAGCCGACCATTGTCATCATCTTCGAGATAGTCAGCCGGTTGTCAATCGACAATTTAGGTTGTATCGACTGTGATTGATGGAGGAACACCGCTAAAGAAATGACACGATCGACCATTGTGAAAGTTGAATCCTAAAGATCCGGAATGAGACTCGGCATAAAGGAGGTCGCGTAGCACATTACGTACGGGATGTTCCGCTGATTCTAGGACAGCAGAAAGCCATTCAGATGGGTCCCAGTCAACATCAAATGGTGCATCCAACTTTTGGTCCACGCGACCAAGTAAACGCATAACCAGTAAGACGGACTGAGTGAAAGTACCTCTCAACGACTGGGCAAGCTCCGGTGTACAGTTCATCAGACTCGTGGCGGCTGTGGTCGTGAGGAAGGTAATATCCTCGAAGTTGGTCACGAAAGGTTTGTTAACACATGCTCTCTGGATGGGGTCGACAGGAGGCTTCTCGATCCCGTAGAAGGAGCAGGCGAAATCCAATGGACCTTGGGTGAGAGGAATTTCGGACTTTTCTTGGGATTGGGGTCTCAGTTTCAAGGCGGTAGCAGGGATATGTCGGAGGATCTCCTCCTGAAGGATGAGTGCTTCTCTAATTGGACCCGAAGCTGCTTTAAAAGTGACCTTTTCAAGGCACGCCTGCACGCACACGGTTAGTCGTGAAGTGAGGGAAACCTAGAACACGCACCCTTATAGATTCAGAAATAGCAGAGAATACGATTGGAAGATGTATCGTCTGAACCTCTTCGTCTTGGACCTGGAACGTCTCCAAGAGGAATTTCGTCATGTGAATCGCTTCGGTCCGAGGTTTCTCGCCCATGATCTCAGATATGATAGATTTCAAGAGCTGTTTCCAAACGACCTGAGGTTCGACGGCTTCATAGAGGGTGCTCGCGGTCATTTTCACCTATGTGGCAAGTCAATCCGTGTTTCTTGGTAGAATTTCGGGACTTACATCCTCAGAACTTTCAGTCTCCACCTCGACGTGCCTTTCTATGGCCTTTAACGCGTTGTATACAAGCACCTCGGTCAGCGGACCACCAACTTCCCATTTGTCAAGCAACGAAACAAAGATTTTGAAGGGGCGAGATTCAGAATACTCGGCGGAGGGATTGACCATTTCTTCCTTTTACACCATCGGTTGTGTGGCTGAGGAATGACGTAGATTTTGTACATACCTCCAAAGTCGACTTCAGCAAATCCAGGGCATTCTTACGGAAATAAAGTGACTGATTTTCAGAACCCTCCTCAGGTCCAAGTAGCCAGGAGTACAACCTGCGGTTCAATGCCAGATCTCTCCGCAGAACGACACTACATGCCGCGCGCATCAAGATAGCACGATCTTCCGTTCTCGCGTCCTTGACTGCCAGACTGTCCAACCTCAATGAAGTGAGTAGAAGATCCAGGGCTGCTCGCCGAACCAGAGAGTTATCGTCTTCCAATACAGCGGCGAAAGCACGAATCATGAGTCCAATATCTTTGCCAACAATGTGGCTAATATCTTGAGTTTATGATTTTAGCATAAATTTTACACCGGTGTAGGGTATGGGGGGTACCTTCATCTGGAGCGGTTCGGGGTAGCCGGCGGGCGAGGTAGTTGAGAGCTGTCCCACGATTAGGTGGGCTCGTTAACATGATCAACCAAATGTTCTGGAGGAAAAAGGAGGGGGACACCGTTCCGGATAACCGATCCAGAAGTCCAAGTACCTGAACAGATGTTACAAAGGGTTGAGCCGGAGAGTTTCCAAACGGTGTATGAAGGACCTTTTCAAAGTACTCCCCCGCCTCCTCTTCTAGTCCGGGAAGCAAAGCGATGATGAACGACTTCATAATCGGACGTAACCCCTGCTGCAGTGGCAGGAAGTGCGTATCGTACAGGTTGAGTAGGGCGGGCTATCGCGGGTACGTTCAAGAGCAGCGGGAGGAAATCGTGTGGTGTGACCTGACCTTGACGGATGTCGCAGCATACTGGAAGAACGGGAACAGTCCCGCGGACCAGAGTGGTAGGTCCCGTTGTAACCCTTCAGACTGTTGACCGCAAGACGTTAACAGTCAGTGGTAGGCGATAGCTTTGCGACGTACGCCAAGAACAGAGAGGATATGCGTGTATACATCCAAGGCTCTCTGGTGAACTCCCGTTGGTAACGCAGGATTCAAGCATTGTGCAAGCCTCTTCGACACGACCAGTTTACGAGGAATCTCCTTAAATTGCATGTACGATTGAAACGTCTACCAATGTAACCGTTCAAGCATGAGCATCGTTTCAGCCACGGGGAAACGATCAACGCACCTTGAGTAACTGTTTCAAGAACGATATAAAATCCGCCCATTCCTGCACATTGTCGAACGAACTCAAACACCTCTCGACCTGATGCGTGTACTTCTTGAATTTTGGGTCGGACGCGTAGTTTTGCATCAAAAGAGCTGGCGGGTGATGTCGATGAGCCGGGGAAGAGCACGATCAGCTCGTGCTTGCTCCATGGGCGGTTCAGAACGTTCAACACTCACCACGGTCAGAAGCCTTTGGGATTACCGATTGCTTGGAGAGGTCTGGGCTAGCGGTCTGCATGCCCACTTGGCAGAGGTGGAGATATACTCGAGGAAAGTCTAGTCGTTAGACTACACAGTGCCGGATTGCACAACAAAGATTGATCGCATCATTGGGCAAAATATCCGAACATTACAAGCAATATATTTCTACAGTGGGAGACAGCAAACGAGAGCAACAAAAATCTATGGTGCAGGACTGGGCTCCTCCTCGGCGGCGGCTGTATGACTTGTTCGCATTTTTGAAGGCCCAGTGGTGGTGCGACTTGGCGCAGGAAGATCGGGGACAGTTGAGCTCGAGCGTGAAGACGTAGCTGTGCCGGCCTTCTCTTTCTTCTTTGAACCTTTGGAACCCGCGGTCGAAAGTTTCGTCGAGGCACTCCCACTAGCCTTTTCCACCTCAGTAGGCGGTGGGTTGTTGGCAACGGAGGTAGCGTATGCCGAGTCCCTGCCTCCAACCCAAGACTGAGCAAACCACCTTCCACCAGCGATACCCCGAATTTCGCGTTTGGCCGGCCGCCAGTGACGTACTTTCGCGTGGTCCTTGTCAAGAGGGAGGTTTGAAGCGAAGCCTGTGGCGATCTTTACGGGAGGAAGCACTGGGAAAGGCTTTGACGGTAGCGGGTACACCGGACAAGGAACGCCATCCAGACTTTCGTCTTGGTTGGATAGCGTTGGCGCAGATATTGCAGGAGGCGCTGGGATGTCGAGAGGATCCAGGCTTGCTTCCCTCACGGTGGGAGATGAAGGAGCAGTTCCGGTAAACGCGGCTGGAAATAAGTTGGTCAAATGATCCTGACGACAAAGAATGTACCCGACCTTCACTATTGTTATCCCCCTCATCCTTTTGCACCGTAGCCACGACTTTCAATTGCCTACAGACATGGTGTTAGCTGGTGGGGATTGAAATGAGCGCAAGTAGCTTACTTGGCAGGAGGTTTTCGTGTCCGTGTCCTGGCTGGTTTCTTCGTAGTGCTGGCGCTTGCCACACTCGCAGTCTCCGCGTTTTCTAGTGCGACTTTCGACGGTTTCCCATCTGAATCCGGCTGAGATACCTCGAGCCAGGTTATGTTGTCCACCTGTGCGGTGTCCGCAGCGGGTTGGGCCTTGGACCTCCGCCGGCTAGTACCAGCACCCGTCTTAGCAGCTTTTGACCGAGAAGCACGCTTCGGAGGAGCAGCAGGGGGAGGAGGGGGTATTGTGGGTTGGGGGTCGACGGGTTGAGGCACCTCTTCGTCGTCATCAATGAGCTCGTCTTCCTCGTCCTCCCCATGGCCATCGTCGGGTAGTGCTTGAGAAGCAGAGCGCTTCTTGTTGACGAGGAGTTTTACTTTGAATTTCGTCGGTTTCAACGAGGAGGGCGTGGAAGGCGGTGGTGTTTTGTCGTCCTGGAGGATGGAGATCTGGGGAGCGTCCATGTCGATATCCTCTTCCATAGCGCGGCGGCAGTCGTGATGGTGGTTCTTGGTGGGCTGCTGGTAGGGATCTTTGGCCTCGGTAATCGGAACGGATGACTTCCAAAGTGTAACGCGAAACATACGTTCATTGCGAGTGAAAATCTCTCCTGTGGGTATCGTCCGCTGTCTAGGGCTAGGTATTTACAGTAGATATTGCACAGATGGGTAAAAAAAAGGGTTGAACTTGGTGGGGAGAAATTGCCGCACGAGGGAGTGGAGGTACAGAGTGCACAACCGATGGCCCTCCACCCTCCACCGAGACATAGCATTCCCCTAGAGATATCCCAGTGCATACGGGCCCACGCTAGTAACTCCGGCAGATTTCGAACGAGGTGAACTGGATGTCGTCGGTCTCGCCTTCATCAGTGATGTCGACGCGCTCGACTCTTGCGGCGGGAGGGCCACGGTTAATAGCCCGTTTGCTGGAAGAATGTCCGGCTGAAAACCAGACGAGAAACTGAGTCAATGAGAATATACTTACAACTGGTTGAGTGCAGAATCGGAGATGCTGACGGCAACACCGCTAACACTTCCTCCCTGGATTGGGCTCGGATGAGAGGACGTTCATGCGGACTGATTGCGAGTAATAGGGTTTACCGCGTCGTTCTTGACCCATCCAAATACTCCAAGCTCATCCGCCTTCTGCTTTGTGAACCGCCGGAACCAGACCCCTTGAACCGCACCATGAACCGCGTAGTGGAACCGATGGGGCATTTCAATCCCTGAGTTCCGTCACTGAGTCCATCCAGACGAAATTCAGAATTTTGTCACTATATACCGAGTTGAGCAAGCACTAGAGTTGGCGAGGCGAAGTCGAAGAGTCCGGAATGATGTGACCGCCGCGTTTGATCCCGTTCCGTCCGACATCTTCCAGCTCAAACCGTGAGTACCGACTGGATACCACCGTTTTCCCCGTCTGGTCGTTCTCACTGCAGAACCTTTCTGTTTTCCAAGTGTTTTGCACTCCTCGTGCCCACTTTAACCTCCAAAACGCTTACCGGAGGCTCGTTCGTTTAAAACCCGACCATGGCAACTCCAACTGTGAACGTCCGTCTCCGTAAATTCACGACACACGACTGCGGCCTAACCTCCCTTTCAGGTCGTCCGATACACGGCTCTTTTCACCGGCGTGTTCTACGGTATTATGCACCGACGGACGCTGCAGAAAGCCAATGACGAGGAGAAGGTTCACCACGCAAAGCACGAGCGTCAAGACCTCGTCGCTCGTGCCAAAGAGGCTTGGAAGAAGCAGCAAGAGGCTTCCAAAGGTGGTGGTGAGTCCTGGTCTATCCCCTCGGCGTCTGAACACCCATGGCTCACCCCCACGCTAGTTGTGACGGATCCTGAGGACCCACGCTTCGACCTGGAAAAACTCATTGCTTCATTGGAGGCCCAGTCTTGACGGAACGCGAAGGCCAATATCACCGATACTCTACTGTTACTCCATTATCATCGTCAATAGAGGCACGATATTTTCCGTAGCCATCAGAGCCTCTTCGCCTCAGCGCCAACTGAAAGCCAACCGCGTGAGCTCGTGATGGTCTCGACGCGTCTTTGCCTCTTGCATTCTCACCACCATATCTATGAAACCCTCTTGAGCTACGTACCATGCGTCTATACCACTACTCAGACCTACGGATGAGCCGTGCACGGTTTATCGACTCTTACTTGACACTCACACCTCCAACCAAGCCCCCGATCATCTTCAAACAGTGACGGTCCACCTCCACAAACGCAATGTCCACCTGAATTCGGCGAACGGGGAGAAATGGGTGGTCAGACGATCCCCGCGACGCCGAAATTTCAGATAATCCAAAAGACATTTCACCCTGGGGGATCAACAAGGCGAGGTACACGCCTCAGAACCCCAATTTGATCGCTCCCAAATGCATGCTCGGAGAGATATCGATCTCTGACCGGACGAAACACTCCAAGCTTGTTGGACAAGAAAAGAAAGGGTACGTGCACTTTCACAGAGTGCCTTATTTTGGCTTCTTTCCCGGAATCAGTTTTCACCGAGACATCGGAGGCACGCATACTCTGCAGGTCTCCGTCGGTATGGGTACCGAAAAAAAAACAGTCCCGCTGTCTGGGCCGCTTGCTGGGCTTGGGGGAGCTGGCGGACGGCGGAGGTTGAGGAGAGACCTCTGCAGGATTCTTGGGAAACACGAGCACAGCTGGCGCAGCAGCATCATGAATGCCATCGCAGGAGATGTGGAAAGGTTCGGTTTGGAGTTGAAGCCCGCGTCCGATCAGCGTTCAGCTGTTGTCCCCTCCATAACCTCACGTCGTGAAGCGCACCTCAGCGGCAACCATCGTCCCCGTCGTTCGCGAGGTATGCATTATGATCGGAACAAATTCTATCTGCGAAGTGGTAAATCACCCCACCCCGTTCCGCGGATTAAACGACATTCCAGTTAGCGACGGAAAGGCCAGAATCTGAACTGGTCGAATGGGTGATGGTCGTCTGTCCCCTGTGGTACCAGCGAGGGGAGACGGAGATGCTAGCTCGTGCGGTGCATGGGAAGGGTCGAGCGGATCGGTCACTTGAGTACTAGTGGGAATCAAGTTACGTCGATAGATCATTGTGCCTTCCGTCGGTCGTGGACGTTGCCGCTTGCAGGTGCTGCTGATTGTCAATATAACAGTTGCCGTTGGCACAGAATAAATTGAAAGGTGTGATTTCGATTGTGTGGTACTCGTATCATAGCTGTGTGCGCCCGTCATGGAAGGGGTTTGGGAGCACAAGTTCGTCAGAATCCCAGGCCCAATCTAACCATTTGCAATACCTCTTCACTTTCTTGTACCTATCAGCCGCCACCCACCCA
>Ga0307515_10004205_pt1 | contig 29953 bp, 37 predicted proteins | sample 17_EM_MG_FD_194513 | JGI IMG/M metagenome (GOLD analysis project Ga0307515, IMG submission 194513) | Populus trichocarpa ectomycorrhiza microbial communities from riparian zone in the Pacific Northwest, United States - 17_EM | ecosystem: Host-associated > Plants > Roots > Unclassified | place... | reverse complement strand
AACATCCATAAGTTCAAAATATTCTAAAAGACCTTCAGGTAAGATTAAACGGACAAGGGTTTCGTATGCTGCTGACAAGGGTATTCGTATTTGTTATTCTAATGCAAAATAAATACTTTTTTTATTCCCCCACAACTTTTCCGACTGATCCTTAATTAACTGTTTAGCAGTTCGTTAATCCATAAATGCGCCTAAAATTAAAAACAAATTCTTGAGGGCTGAAAAGTATCAGAATAAAACAAAAAACCCTCTAAATCAACGACTTAGAGGGTTTTTACACGGCGGAAAACCGCGTTTTGTGCGCCCACCTGGCTTAGGTGGACTTGCCTGTATATTATTGATAATCAATATCTTCTGAATGGATTTACCGGCTATGGTAGCCAGTATGGTCTCCGAGCCCTTGTGGCTTACACAAAAATAACAAAAAACTCTGGAAGACAGAAAATTAAAAAAAATGGGTTCCTGGTTCGAGCCCGGCCAGGGCTACATAACTTGAACGGTCATTCCGAAATCCTTTAAATGTATAAATGATCAGTTGAAAGGTATAAATGAGGTTGCCGCCGTAACCTGACATTTGCTTTAGAAATTAAAAATTTAAAGCAATGAAAAAGACAGTATTAATAACAGGCGCTTCTTCAGGATTTGGAAGAGTGACAGCAAAATTATTTCATACCCATGGCTGGAACGTAATAGCCACCATGCGTTCGCCCGAAATGGAAACAGAACTGGGCGCGCTGGGCAACGTATTTATTACCAAACTGGATGTTACAAATAAGCTAAGCATACAGAATGCGGTAGCTGCCGGTATCGAAAAATTTGGCCAGATCGATGTACTGGTAAACAACGCGGGTTATGGCGCCATGGGCGCTTTAGAAGCCGCCAGCGAAGAAGAAATAAAAAAACAATTCGATGTTAACCTTTTTGGTTTGATAGCCGTAACACAGGCCGTATTGCCAGGCATGCGCCAGCAAAAATCAGGTACTATCATTAGCGTTTCTTCCATAGGCGGCAGGGTTACCTTCCCGTTCTGCTCACTTTATCATGCGACCAAGTTCGCGGTAGAAGGCTTGACCGAATCCATGCAATACGAATTAAACCCGCTAGGTATCAGTTTAAAAATAGTTGAACCGGGTGGTTATAAAACAGAGTTTGCCGGCAGGTCAATGTCGCTTTTTGGCGTTAATGACGTTGCCGATTATCAATCTGATTTTGATAAATTCATGGCTATGATAGAAGCGTGGCCCATGTCTGAAAATATTGGTGAAGTAGCCGAAGCCATTTTTGAGGCTGCGACTGACGGAACCGAAAAATTGCGTTACCCTGTAGGCCACGATGCCGCGCCGATAATACAAGCCAGGCATGATATGGACGATGCCGGTTTTAAAAAGATGATAGTTGCGCAAATGGGCATTTAAAAAATGATTTGGCTGCCCGTTTCGGGCAGCCAGTTTTATAGTAACTTTATATCAATTAAAATGATGCCCGATAAATATATAGATCTTCAGTCTATCAGCGACCTGCACAGGCTGGTACGGTACACTCCGCCGAAGCATCCGCTGATCAGTGTGATAGACCATACCGATTTTTATGCCAAATATCCCAGGGAAAGGGATGCTTTTTACCGTTTTGGTTTTTATACTATTTCGTGCAAAAAGTTTGAAGGTTTGTTAAAGTATGGCAAGGGCTATTACGACTTCAGTGAAGGATCCTTATTATTTACCGCGCCGGGGCAGGTTTTAGCCCCCGGTCCGGACGTTAAGGTGGAGGAAGGCTGGGCGCTGTTTATCCATCCCGACCTGATGCATGGCACCGACCTGGGCAGGAAGATACACCAGTACACCTTTTTTAATTATGAGACCAACGAGGCCCTGCATATTTCGGAAGAAGAAAAGCTGGTGATTAAAGATTGTGTGGCCAAGATCGAAAAAGAATATTCGCAAAATATAGACAAGCATTCGCAGGGCCTTATCGTCAGCAATATCGAGCTACTACTGAATTATTGTAACCGCTTTTACGACCGGTAATTTTATACCAGGGCAAAAGTTAATTCAGACGTGGTGCAACAGTTTGAAAAAATGTTAAAAGATCATTTTTTGCAAAACACCCTGATTGAAACCGGGCTGCCAAGTGTTAAATATTTTGCTTCGCGCCTTAACCTCTCGCCTAACTACCTGTCCGACCTTTTAAACAAATTTACGGGCAAAACCACGCAAGAACATATCCACCTGGAATTAATAGATAAAGCGAAAACGTTGTTATGGGGTACCAACAACTCTATTAGCGAGATTGCGTACGGACTTGGTTTTGAGCACCCATCGCACTTTACAAAAATATTTAAATCAAAGACAGGGAAATCGCCAAGCGAATACAGGCTCCTGAATTAGTGGTTAACTATTTTCGGTAACGAGATTATGGTTAACACCTTTTATTCATCCTGCTTGTTTAAATGGAGACAAAAGAGTTATAAATATTAACGATTATGATCAGGAAATTAAAATCGAGGCAATACTGCAAGAACACCGGCAAAGTCGCCCCCGAGACACATAACCGCAAAAATCTGGGCACGTTCGATTCCATGGAAGCCGAAAAAGAAATTCAGTATTTCAAGCATCATTAACGGATAAATTGATCGCGTTTAGAAAGGGAAAGTTGGCAGCAGTTTCCGGGCTGGCTGCTTGGTTTTTGTCACATTTTATATAAATCTGTGACCAGGGCTATCGTAGGCTGGTAATAAAAACGCCCCGCATTTTGCGCCTGCAAACAGCAATCAACAGGCAAAATGCGGGGCGAAAACGGGGCGGGCCCATGCCCGCCCGTCGATTGATTTAGAAACTCAGGTAGTGTCTAATAGTAATAATTTCTGATAAACATCCTCCCAGTAGGCTTTCCTTTGCTCGTCTGCCTGTCGGTTTTGAGGGTTCATATGCTCATAATGTCTGTAATCGTCGGCTTGTATAATAGCCAATTGCAGGTTATCTATTTCGATTTCACAACCGTTCAAATCTATAATTTTCATGATCTTGTTATTAGGTTACTTTTAATGGCTGTGTCCTGAAATCCAGCAGGTTCAGGAAGAACCCACGGTTAAATAAGATGCCCTCCCTGAATAGTTGCCACAAAAGCGATGCCCCGCAATTAGCCAGTGCGGAATTGATAAACAAATCCTGTTTAGTCAGGGCTTCGGCAAGTGAACAGCTTGGTGTGTTATCGGCCTCTTCGGATGCCTCCAACAATTCTTTAAATTCATCGGTAACTAAGGGCAAGGTTTCTACAGGACGATATCGTTCCGAAGCGGGTTGCTTTATTTTTTCTAAGGTTGACAGGATAACCTGGCCGCTCGAACGGCTGTTACCGAAATCCATCCAGTACTGCACACGGTTGCGGCCACTGTATTTATCAGCTAAATGCTTCAATATTCCGGCTATTTCATAACGGGCATCCACGGTATCAACGCAGGAAATGGTAATTGTAGCATTTGCTAAATCCCTGTCGTTTAATGATGTCTTATTATAACGGATAGTTTCCGCACGCCAGTTCGTACCAAAGAAACGGTTGATGCGGTTTATCAATGCCACAGATTTGTATGAACCTAATTCAGCGGTTGTAAACAACTGCCTGCCGATATTGGCCCTATCTACGGTATCATCATCAAATACCCTGACAAACAAACCCGCATGGCCCAACACAATAAGTGCGTGGTTCATTCTTGCGAGTGCGGTCAGTACCTGACCGCCTGTGCCGCCTGCACCAATCAGATTAACGGTTATCGGGTTATATGGTTGTAATAATTCCTTTTGCACGATGTGCACGGCGGGCTTTTGATTTTTCGCTCTCATTGAATAATTTGTTTAAGGGTTAAACTTGTCTTCATTAACTCGTTCTGCGGAAACGGTTGGTTAGTTCCTGCGAGGGAACGCCATAATTCGGTGGTATTGCTTTTGGTACTATTATTACCGCTGATGGAGTGGCTGAAATTGCTGTTAAAGAAATAATTCTCCCATGTTTTCATAAATTCTTCTAAACAGGTGCTATTGCCCATATTAATTTGTACCGTCCCCATACAAACCTGACCACTCCCATAGATATTGAGAAAGGGCGCGTGGTATAGTTTGGTTTTTTCAGTAGGTTTTGCTTTCCCTGCTAATCCGTAAACCATTAAATGGTCGGTATTGGCTTTCCAGAGCATGGCAGGTATCTGGAATTTACCTGACGGAATATTCAGGCTATCAACAAAAAACAAGTTCATCACCTGCGGTGGCGTGTACCATACGGCGTAACCATTCGCCTGTTGATTTACATAGAGCATATTGGATGGCAATAACCCTTTACTTTTGAGATAGCCACTTTTGGTTTCCTGCGTGGTCTGCAACAACCCGCTCAATGCAGCCATTTCCTTTTCGTTCAAAGGATGTGCATTGACAGGCTTGCCGTTCCTGCCTATATCATAACTCTCTACATAAATCTCCGTTCTTTTCTCTTCCCTTTGGAACTGGTTAATTTCTTCTGCTTTGTCATACCTGTAAATCAGCAGGGCTTTGAACGGTTCAAAACCGCTGTTAAACTGTTGCGTTATATTTTTCATGGTCGTCATCATTAAGTAAATCCCGTAAGCGTTCGATCAAGTCAAACAGGCGGTTCTCAAAATCAAAATCTTTCCTGTCGGGATCGGGTAGGGTATCAAAATAATAAACGGCGGTCGGTTCATCCATGACAGGTCGTTCCTGAAAGGAGCAGTTGATCATTTCCAGTAATTCATGCTGAAAACAATCCTTATCGCTCCAATAAAAACTCATGTATTCGCAGACCCTAATCCGTTCTTCCTCATCAGGATATACCAAATCTTCGTGGATACCATCCGCTAAAGAGCGTTTAGGGTACTTGCGGTAAAGCTGTAAAAATTCTATTGCCAATAGTTCCCATTCCAGTTCGTGCCCATCTCTGTGGTGGTAATTGGTAATAACCCGTTCCATCTTGCTAAGCCATTCCGGATTTTTAATAATGGGCATGATATGCCCGCCTGCCCGTCTTAGCTCATACAGGGTTTCTTCCTGTTGTTGTCGCCAAGCATTATCTTCCTCGTCATTATTTCCTTCATCCTCTGCCTCGCTTATCCATTGTTCTAAAGTATCATATTGACAATCCATAAAACTGCCATACTCGGCATAAAAGGGAATATCCACCACTTGGTGCAGGTAAGCGAATATGACGGTGACGAGTTCAGTAATGGCTTGATACTCGTCACATTGCGACCAATGCCAGTAAGCCCTTACAGGAATATAAAACAGGCAATGGCTCAAATCAAAGGTTTTGACCACCGATAACACCGCTTGTTTCCCTCTAGCCTGTAAAATCATACAATGGTGGTCACGGTTGATATCCCGTACCTGCTTTTCAACTGCCTGCCAGGTACTGTAAATGTTCTGCGGGAACGGCAGGCCGGTTTGCGGTATCGTTAAATCATAATGCGTACAAAGATTGGCAAGGGAGTGAAAATACTCCCTTGCTTTCCTTTCCCTGTTGCCGGTAAGTGACCAAAACGGCAGGAAACTGTGGTTTAAAAAACCATTTCCGTCAGACCTGCGGGTGCGCTCTTTAACGGATTTCGCCTGACCTCGTCCGCATCGGGCAGGCGGTTTAACCGCTCTGCCAGTTCGCCGAATAATTGCTGTAGTTTCCATTGCCTGCCTTTCCTGTTAATTTTAATTATCCTGTTTGCTGATTTCGTTTTCATCGCTTATCCTTTCGTTCCCATGGTGCTTTCAAACCTGTACTGCGCTTCATCGTCCTTAATTTCAGGGCCGGTTATTTTGGCATTGGTCAGTATAGGGTAGGTCGCTGCGTAAAAATTCTGAACATCGGCGATCGTAAACGTGCCATTTGGGTCGGTTAACCGGATTTCCTGCCCGTTTTCCCTGTGCAGGAATATCCTCGGTAATATCATCGCTTTCATCATTCGGGGATTAGTCGTTAAAACTTGCGGTTAATTTATCGTAGGCTTCCTTACCCGCCTGCAAGGTTTTGCGCTTGGTTTCGATGGCCTCGGCCTTGTCGGGATAATCTGCCACATCGGGCAAGTTGGACAAGGCTTCGGCATACTTTGTATTTTGCGCCAATACCTTAACTTTTTCCATCGCTTCATCATAAAGCCGTTTCTTTTCGGCTTTGGCCTGCTTGTCGTCCTCGGGTGGGGTAAACAAATTATTTTGCTCTTCCTGTTCGTCGTCCTCGGGGTCGGTTTCGGCAGGTTTGCCCGCTTTCGATTTATCGGGTTTGGCGTTCTTCTTCGCCTTTTCGACTTCCTTTTGATAGCTTTCTATATTACTTATCAATCCTGCGGTTTGCCTGACAGGCTGTGCCAGTTGCTCAAAAAACCCCTCGTCCAGTTCGTCTGCGGTCGCCTTAAAAAGCATCGGCGGCAAACCGTCGATAGCCTTATCTTTTTTAAGTACGACCGATACGGTTTGTACACCTGTTTCGTCCTGATTGATATTGAGCAGGAAATTGCCGTTAAAGCCTAATCCAGCTATCTGCTGAAAAAAATTCGTTTTCATAATGCTTGTTATTTAATGATGAATAATAGGATACCACCGATGATGGCCAGTAATGCCAAAAAGTAAATTGTCGCTTCGATGCGGGTCACGAACCACCATTTTTCATAGGATGAAAAAAGTTGTAAGCCCGCACCCCCACGGCGGTTAAACCGCCGCCTGCTAATGATGTAGCGAAAAAGTAACCCGATACCAATCAACAGAATGGCAATTATGTGGGTATGGTTATGAATGTTTATTAAATGCATGATATTGTTAGTTAATGTTGCGCGTTACGGCATTTCCAATGAATTTTTAAATGACAGGCTTTCTAGTCGGGTAGCTATTTTACCGTCTCCGGTAAACCAGTACTCATTGGTTTCAATGGTTTCTGTAACCGCCTGTTCTCCGGTCGAATACTCGTATTCATCCTGTAGCGACCTGTACAGATAGCGGTTCAGGGTGTCGGCTATTACCTGTATGCCATTTTCCAGTATGTCCAGTTGCTTCTCGATAAGCGGATAACCATGATGACTACAGGGCAGGCTCTCATTTAATTCCGCTTTCACATAGTAGCTTCTTGCGGGCTGAATGATATGCGGGTTACTATCCAACTGACCATTTTTGATCAGCCTGTACACCCGCCTGTCAATTTCAGGCAGGCTGATGTTCAGTTTCAATTGGGGTGCATAAGATTTCCAGTTTTGAGCATTTACCGCTTCCAATAGTTTTGGCAGGTCGATTTCTGCATTAAATGCGCTTCCGTCCCACTGTGAATAAAAACCCTGAAAATGAATGCTGTCCTTTTTAATGGTGATACCAAGTGTTTCGGCTATCTGCACAAAGTCATCGTAAATAAAATCCCACCAATCATGGCTAACGTTAATGTAGCGATGGGCTTCTATTGCCTTTTGCTGTGCCTGCTGTTCCAGTTCCGCAAACTCGTATAGTTTAAGTTGTATGGTTTTCATGGCTGAATGATTAGGCGTTAAATAGAAGTTCGACTGCGGGTTTAAACTTCGGGTCGGTGTTCCTGCTGTTCGCTACATATTGCGTTAAAGCATGTGCGGTAAAAATGGCGGTATAACCATCGAATAACTGGTCAGCAAATACCGCGGAACTTTTATATAGTTCTTTAGGGTATTTGGCCATCACCCGCTGAACTTCTTCCGCCAGTCCGAACCAAAAGTCCACGCTGAACAGTTGGCCTTTCCATTCCGCTTTTATGCGTTCCTTTTCGTTTAAAACCGTTTCCGTCAGTGAATGTAGATACTCTAAAAATGGGGGTATCTCGTTGATTAATAAACTGTGTAAAAGCCTCGCTTTTTGCACGTTGTTCAATAACTGTAATGGTTGCATCCTGCATTCATTAAGGTGGATAAATGCAGAGGGATTGCTCCCCCTGCGCTGTATTAATTCAGGTTGAGCGCATCAACTCCGTTTTTGGCAAAGTTCCCGCAGAGGTCAAAAGCGACCTGCACCCTTTGTTTGGCCGTGCCGTCCATGATGGATTTGAATTTGGCTTCGCCGTCCTTGAAATTTCGGACGTTCTGATAGTAGCCCGTGATGGCATTATATGCGCCGAATAAAGAGCCTGCGGTGGTTTCCATTTGTTGGGTCGGGTTGCCCATCGCATAGGCGTAAGCATTATCTACGATGTTGGTATAGGTGGTCGAAAGTTTATCTACCAAACCCAGTTCCAGATTACCGATTACTTCCTTATTCGGTGCCATAGCCACCTGTATCAGTTTTTTCACTTGTTTGTCCGTGATACGCACCTTAGTCCAGTAATTAAACAATTCCTCTAATTCTTCGGCTATTACGTGAGAAATACCCATTAATGTATGCGCTTGTTTTAACCGGTCAATCGCCGAAGCGGTGTGCCGTATCTTAATACCCTTGGCATGGTTACGCATAGCGGCGTTTAGCGTGTTGTTGCAAACGATGCGGGTTGGTGTAAAAGCGGCGGTAATACTACCGAACCCATCGTGGGAAGTGGTCAGGAATAAATACTGTTCGATTAAATCCTGCTTGCCTACTTTAATATAATCCGGCAGTTTAGCCGTAATAAATATCCGTTCGCCCTTGCCCAGTGCGCCTGCGGTCTCGTATTTGATACCGCTTTCCCCGCCTGCGATAACATCGAAGAACTGGAACGCATCGGCGTTTTGTACCACTTCGTAATCCTTGCCGACCACGCCTAAAACCGAATTATTATCATTTCTCACCGTAGCATAAAAGTTCGGTACGGAGATTTTGGGAAACGAAACGCCGTTAGCTGATTCGTTCTCTAAAAGATTGGTAAACAAGGGGCGTTTTTCCACCATATAATCTAAACCTGCATAGCGGATTGCTTCCGCACTTGTCGGGTAGTCCTCCACGATTTGCCCTAAGCCATGCCATGCTTTTTCCTTTACACTAAAGAAACTGTGCTTTGCTGCCTGTTCGTTATAAAAAAGATTGTGTGCCATGATATTCGTTTTTTAAAGTTTAAAATTGATTTGTTTCGTTTGTCTTCTTTGCATTTTAGCCGTGTAGAAACGGCTATATGCGTTTAGTTAAATTCTTTGCTTGGTTTTAGCACTTTGTTTTTATCACCGGCCTGTGCGGCTTTGCCATCATTTGTTTTACCAGATTTGGTCAGCATATTAATTTCATCGGTGCGGAATTTCAGGCTTGCCTGTGCTTCGCCGTCACGATTTACCCACGGCTCGGCGGTCATAAATCCTGAAAGCTGTACCAACATCCCTTTGGTTAAATAAGGGGCTATGGCATCGGTACGCCAGTAGGTACATTCCACATAGGCGGTTTCCTGCTTTTGCTCCCCCTGTGATTTAAAATTGCGGTTAACCGCTACCCTAAAACCTGTTACATTTTTGTCTGCGTTTACCGCCCTCACGGTAGCATCAGCCACCAATCTTCCTGTGATTTCCATAACGTTGTGTTTTTTTAATGAATAAATTTTTTTCGTTATTCCTTTTTGTTCCCCTATGCTTTGCGGCCCTGCCCGGGTAGTTTTTTTCAAAGAAAAAAGAGTAAAAAAGAAAGCAATGGGAGGTGTGATTGTAAAGACACGGGAGAACTATAAGTCCCGGAGGGTGGCCGTAGCGCAGCGGAGGACATTATGCGTTCGTACGTGGCTGCAATCACGACCTCCGCGTCCTTTTTTACTCTTGTTTCTGAGAAGAACTGGTGATATCTTCGCCCGTCATTTAACTCAAATGCAGCAAGCTGCTTTTGATCCTCGCCGGGGCTTTTGCAGCGCAGCGAAAATGCCTTGAGGTGGCGGTAGGGATCGCAGCGGCATCCTCAGCAGGAGATATAGCGCAGAGCCCGGTCCGCTGCAAGCGGAACCGCACAACCGTTTAGAAACGGCTATAAACGGATAATAGGAGGCTTTTTAGCATCAACCCGCCCAATTTTGTTCCATAAATTTTTTGATCATGAACAATTTGAGTAACAGCGTGCGGTTGACCGGCAGGTTGGGCGCAGCACCGGAGATGAAGAACATCGATGACGAGAAAAAGGTCGCTAAAATTAGTTTAGCGACGAATTATTACCGGAAAAATGGAAAAGGTGAAACGGTCCAGGAAACGCATTGGCACCAGTTAGTGTTGTGGAACCGCCAGGCGGAAATCGCGGAAAAGTATTTGGATAAGGGCAGCCAGATCGCGATCGAGGGGAGATTGGCCAACCGCTTTTATACAGATCAGGATGGCGCGCGGCATTATGTTACCGAGGTGGTGGTCAGTGAACTGATGATGCTGGATAAAAAAGCCGGTTAGATGACAGTGAGTGTTTTGAGCGCGGTGTTGGCAGGGATCGATGCCGTGCTGATCAGCGTGGAGACGAGGATCTGTGCCGGGCTGAGTTATTTTATTATAGGCTTGCCTGGTGAGGCGGTAAAGGAGAGTCTGTTCAGGGTGGAGAGTGCGATCACATCGGGTGTGTTCGAGATGCCCCGTCAGAAGATCCTGATCAGCCTGGCACCGGCCGGTATCCGAAAGGAGGGCGCGGTGTTCGATCTGCCCATTGCACTGAGCATACTGGCGGCGTCCGGTCAACTTGCCCCGGAACGGATGAATAACTTCCTGTTTACCGGTGAATTGTCATTGACGGGGAAGTTACGACCGATCAGTGGCGCGTTATCCGTAGCGGTGGAAGCCCGCAAGGCGGGCGTTAAACACCTGGTCGTACCCAAAGAAAATGCCAATGAAGCCGCTATGGTCAGTGACCTGGAGGTTTTTGGTTTTGAGACCCTGACAGAAGTGGTGAATTTTTTATATGATCCCACCCGCGTGATTCCTGCAACGGTGAAGCAAAGGGATGTCAGGAAAGCGGAACATTTGTACCAGGCCGATCTTTCGGAAGTCCGCGGGCAGGAGAAAGTGAAGCGGGCGCTGGAAGTGATGGCGGCGGGCGGGCATAATGGTTTGCTCATCGGGCCGCCGGGTACGGGAAAGACCATGCTGGCGAGACGGTTACCGGGTATACTGCCGCCGCTCGGTTTGCAGGAATCGTTGGAGACCACCCGGATTTATTCCGTCGCCGGACAACTTGATGCTGCCGGACTGATCACCGAGCGGCCTTTTCGCTCGCCGCATCATACGGCGAGCGACATTTCGTTGGTCGGGGGAGGGCCGGTGGCGATGCCGGGGGAAATTTCCCTGGCGCATAACGGCGTGCTGTTCATGGATGAACTGCCCGAGTTCAAGAGGCGTGTATTGGAAGTACTGCGGCAGCCGTTAGAAGAGCGGCAGATCGCTATTTCGCGGGCGAGTTATGTGGTGAACTTCCCGGCCAATTTTGTTTTACTGGCGGCGATGAACCCGTGTCCCTGCGGGTTTTATGGGCATCCCGACCGAAAATGCAGCTGCACCCTGCAGGCGATCCGTTTGTACCGGGCAAAGCTGTCCGGGCCTTTGCTGGACCGTATTGATCTGCATATTTCCGTGCCGCCGGCAGATCTCAATGAACGGTCTGCGGAAAGCAGTGCGGTTGTACGCGAACGGGTGATCGCCGCGCGGAACATTCAATTGGAACGTGCGGGTGTTTGTAATGCCTTGATGACTACCGGGCTGCTGCGCGCTCATTGTTTTTTAGGAAAAACAGCGCAGGAAGTACTGAACCAGGCCATGGTACAGTATAAATTATCAGCGCGCTCTTATGAGCGCATTTTAAAAATGGCGCGGACCGTGGCCGACCTGGCCGGTGCTAAAAATATCGGCCTGGTGCATTTGGCGGAAGCGATCGCTTATCGCGCTTAAACGACGATCTCCCTTTCCCTGCGGACAATGATGACGCGGTCATCTTCCAGTTCCTTATAACCCAGTTCAAAATTGAAGCAATAGATCTCACCTGTTTTTTTGGTACGGGTGCGGCTGGTAAAATATTTGAAGGTAAAGCCGCGGCCGTCCAGGTCCTGTTTGTCCATGGATATGGTGTCTTTACCGCCCAGGCATTGGTCAAGTATCGCGCGGTTCCTGACTAAGATTTGTTGCACGCGTTTCATGTACTTGACCAGGCTCATTTCCGGTACGGTGCTTTGGTCTTTATTGTTGTTGTAATCTGTCTTGCAGGCATCGCTGCAATATTTTTTGTCTTTTCGGCCGGAACCGACCGGCTCGCCGCAATTCAGACAGAGTTTTTCTTCCATAAGCTAAACGTTTAGAAACGGCTATACCCGGATAAAACAACTGGATAACGATTTGGTTGGCAGAATTTTGCTTTATGGAGAACATCATTCAAAATCGGCGCCTGGACTCGGAGAGTTTCGGCGAAGAAGGACGGCTTTATTTTGTGGACCTGATGCAGGCCAGAAACAAGAAGCCTTATTTACAGATCACCCGGGCAGATTATAAAGCGAAAGATAAATATGAGCGCTCGACAGTCATTTTGTTTGAACGGGATTTTGGTTTCCTGGTGGAAGCGCTGTCGATGGTACTGACACGCTATACGCATGGGGAAGGGAGGCCCGCTTAAATGGAAAATATCAAAACATTGGCCCTGGTGGAACGGCCGAGGGAAAAATTACTGTTGTTGGGCCCACAGGCATTAAGTGACGCGGAACTGTTAGCTATCCTGTTTGGCAAGGGCAACCGGGATTTGCCCGTATCTAAAATTTGCAATGACCTGCTGGATCAGACCAGCTTAAAAGACCTGCCGGAGGCTGACGTGAAACAACTTTGCACCACCAAGGGCGTCGGCGAGGCCAAAGCGCTGACGCTGCTGGCCGTGGTAGAGATCGCCAAACGGTTAACAAGCACGGCACTACTCCGACTGTCCGACGATGAAGCCGTAGCCGCCCACGTCAGGCCCATCCTGGCGGCCAGCGACGGCTTAAGTTACCAATTGTTATTAATGACCGCGGATCGGGAATTACTTGCTATCTGCGAGCTGGGTAGTGTACTGCCCGACCTGCCGCGTGCTTTACGTTTAGCCACAGAATCCGGCGCCAAACGGGTGCAACTGGTTCGCAACGGCTGGCTGCATTTCAGCCGGCTGGAATACCAGTTCACGCGGAACCTGGAACTGGCTTGCGGTGCGTTGGGGATTGTAGTGTATGATACGCTGGCGGTGAATGAGGATGAATTTAAAATGATGTGAGATGGATACGGGCGAGATCATTGGGGAATATTTACCTCAAGCCTTTGGACATGAATTTTGTGGGACGGTGCCTGTTTTGCCTGCACTATCAGCAAATGCTGGTGGTTATTCCAGAATTGAAAACCTATGAGTGCCTGCACTGCGGTCAAAATGGAAGGACACTTGATTTTATCAAACGTATATATAGAATCATCAAATGGGACTATCCCGCAGTATGAAGAAAGTCGCCAAAAATAGTTAGAGGCGGCAACCACTTGGAAGTAAGAGATAAACCGCGAGCATATATCCGTTACCCAAAACGTCTTTATCATTCATCTTATTTAGTTTTAAAATAGCCGGCGGTTCCAATGTTAGCTATTTTGTTGGTCAGCGGGGTTGCCGTTGGTGAATATGCCGAAACCGAATTTTAGCAGTCCGGTTTCGATGCCATTAATGAGCTGTTTGATGCCTCGTAAAAAGTATTAATTATAGGCGATCTGATCTACTTCAGCAAGCCGTTTGCCTGGTATTTGTCATCACTGCTGCAGCTTTGTGGCTAGGCCAAACTTTCGGTGCAGATGGCAGGATCTTGAACCAAAATCCGCTTTGGAACCCATTGCCTTTGCAATATTAACAGGTAATGGTCATTCCGCCATTAATATGCACGAAGCGTAATATGCTATGCTAAACAAAAAACTGAATGGCACGTTTTACATCATATCATTCCCTTGTGCTTATGGAGATCAATATATAGTAAGCGTGATAAATGAATGTGGCCGGATCAAAGTTGTGTACTGATTTTAGTATACAAACCCATATATATATCAACTAAGTGACGGGCGCTAAAATCGTTATCGATAAGATGGGGCGCCTGTTGCCTGACGCGTTCCTGTTCAAATGGCAGGGCCGCTATCTGGTCAATCATTGCTGCAATAGATACCGGGTTTGTTTCACATAGCCAGCCCAGCTTATTTTTACTCACATAACCGGCAAGGCCAACTTCATGGCTAATGAGTACCGGCGTACCCACGCTCAGGCTTTCAATTACTGCGTTGCCAAAGTTTTCATCATAGGACGGCAGTATAAAAAGATCATGTTTTTGCAGCACCTCAAATTTATCGTCGTGAATAAAGCCGGCCCAGGTTATTTCATGGCTAACGCCAATATTGGCAGCTAAGTCTTTCAAGCGGTCAACATAAGCCTGGCTGCCACCGCCTGCAATGGTAAGATGGCATGGCGTTTTGGTTAAAGACAAAGCGTTAATCAGCAGATCGACGCCTTTTTTTTCTTCTATCCTTGAAAAAAAAATCAATTTAAGTGGAGTGGTAACCGTGTTTTGTACGGAATGCCGGTAAACCGGAAGCTTAACAAAATTAGGTATAGTAGTTATACTTTTAGGCGTGATGATGCTGCTGATTGCCTCGTTTTCCCGTTGCGAGGTTGCATGGATATGGCAACGTTTTAAAAGCGGTTTGCTTAGCAAGCGATGGATGAGCGACTTGATTGCCTTGTTTTTATTTTGAAAAGAGTAAGGGCTTAATGTCCCCCTGGCTGATACCACCACCGGTACCCTGCGCATAATCGCGATAAAGCAGGATAGTACCGAAGTGAGGTTCCACCAGGCATGGATGTGCACTGCATCATAAGTTTTAACTATTTTCCAAACGGCCGTTAATAAGGCAGGCGACAGGTGGCTATGATCTTTGGTAATGCGTTTAAAATAGGTAACGTTTACACCATCAACCACTACCGTTTGGTTGGCTTTTACGGCAAGTTCGGACGCGCCGTTAGCGGTTGTAGCAAATACGCTGATATCGCAACCGGATTTGGCCAATTGCTCGCTGAGCATAGCTACCGACATGGTTGGCCCGCCGTATACGTAAGCCGGTTTGTATGATGCGGAAATTTGCAGAATCCTCAAACCTCTTTTAAAATATGGGTGGCAATGAGTATTTTATGGATCATCAGCATGCTGATATAGCTCCAGAACACGGTGTTGATCAGGAACTCAAAACTTAGGCCTCGCCACATGATCTGGAACAGGCCGCTAAATACGAGCGCTGTGCCCAGAATATACCCGCCAAAAAGTTTTTCGGCCTTAACAGAGATGATTTGCGCCAGGGCGCCGTATATCAGCATGGTAATGAATATGGCCAGGCCGCCGCCGGTTAGATAGGCATCGACGATGAAGGCGGGCTTTGCGGATACGCTTGAGGCCCTGTTAACTACCCTTGCGTCATAAACCCTTTCCATGATCAGGTCTTCGGTGCTGGGCTTATCGGGCCAGAAAATTCTGGGGATAATAGCCATGCCCGACTGCTCAAGCAATTTTGTGCCGTAAAAATCAACGTTTTTTGGGGTTGATTGGGTGAATTTGATAAACATATCAATTTCGCTTAGCCGGTACACCAAAAAGCCCCAGTTTGAATCATCATCGTCGCCCGAATCGCTGCTTAATGCTGCATCAATCGCCAATTGAGTTGCCTCATCGGCCGTGGCATCGCCCGACCATGCGTTTTGCCTGAAAATACGGTTATACGTTGGCAAAAACATAAATAAAAGCAGCAGGGCAGGGATAAAGATAGCTGCTACCAGTTTTTTATAATTGGGATACAGGAAAACCCCCAAAACCAGTACACTGATGATAATGGGTTCCTTAAAGCCCGAAGTTAAGGCAGTGTAAAAGTTAAAAAAATAAAAGGCCAGGCAAATAAGCGTATTGCCAATTTTTTTAAGCGGGATAGCAAAAGCAAGCGCCAGCGTACCGGCTATAAAACTTAACGAACTGAATTGGTTTGCAAATTGCGATAACCCCGGAAACCGGATAAAAAATATGGAAGCCGGGAAACTGACAACAGCAAACATCAAGAGGAAATTTGCCAGTTTATCCTTGGGTATATAGTATTTTGACCTGGTACCATAATCCATAAAAATTAAAATACCCGATACAAAAGCCGCGTGCCCCAGGCAATAGTAGCGTTGGCATTGCGCAGTGTATTGTAAACGATCCTGATCGACCAGTGTGGTGCTTACTTTTTCAAAATTTTGATAGCCCAATACATCCAAAAAGTAAAATATGGAGGTACAGGCCATGTACCCGGCGAAAATTATCTGTACCAGAAAAATCGGACGCATCAATTGTTCGGCTATGCTTAAGTCATCTGGTATTGGCTTAACCCAGCCTGTTAAAGTCAGCAAAAATATCAGGAACGATCCAAACCAGGCTATTATATATGACAGCTGGGGATCGCTGCTTAATAAAGCAGCCAGCGCCCAGGGTACATATAACACAATAATGCGCTCTAATGGTGCCTGCTTAGTTTGCATCGATATTATTGACTACGGCTAATATAGCATTGGCCTGTTTGCTAAAACTCCAGTTGGCTATGTTGATTTTTGCGTTGTGGCCTAAAATTGTTAACCTGTTTTTATCACCTGTAAGGGCATCCAGTTTTTTTGTTAGGGATGATATATTACCCGTTTCAAATATTTCGCCGGTAACGCCCGGGTTTACCAGGTCGACGGCGCAACCGCATTTATCAGATACCAATACGGGTTTACCAGCCGCCATTGCCTCATTTACGGCCAGCCCCCAGGTTTCGCCCGGTCCCTGCGAAGGCAGGCAAAACAAGTTACAGGCCTGGTATAAAGCAGGCATTGCCAACTGGTTTTGAAAGTTTATAAAATGAATATGGCTGTTTTTAGCTGCTGCTATTTTTAAAGCGTCCTCCAAAATACCGTTACCAACAAATAATAAATGCACGTTTGGCATGTTCAAAGTTAAAAAAGCATTCAGTAATAAAAGCGGTGATTTTTTGTCTTCGAATTTACCGGCAAACAATACTAAAACATCAGCCGGCTTAATCCCCAAATCCAACCTGATTTTGGAAGCTTCCACACCTCTTTCGGCGGCAAACCTATCGTTATCTATAGCGTGCGGCGCAAAACTAAGCTGCCGGGCTTTCAACCCGTATTTTTTAAAGTAAGCGCAATTATTGCTGCCTACATAAAAAGCATGATCAACATGGCTATAAACCCATCTCAAAAAAAACGATCGCAATAATTGTTTTGCACCGGTTTTGCTATCCAACAATGTAGAGTCGCCACGAAAGTAAACCGGTATTTTATTTTTAAAATGCCTTATGGCCTTTAAATGGCTATCATATGCCCAGCCATAAACCAAAACAGCATCTGCCTGCCAGGATTCTATTTGATGGATAAGGCCTGGATTGATTATCCCCTTAAAATGATGTGAGCCCGGATTTGGAGCTGTGTTTTTAACCCACTCATAGGTGTAACCCTCCAGCAGCGGGATATCCCAGGTAACGGTTTTGCCAAAGCCCGGATCAAATTTTTTCTGCGCCCCATCGCCCCAGGTATAAAACACTTTAACGTCTATTCGTTCGGCCAATAATTGGAATACCGGGGCATAGTATTGGATGGGATGGGTAGTAATGATAGCTAAACGCATCTAAATAATTTCGCCCATTATTTTAAATCCTTTGGATGCTTTTACACACGATTTTATAAATGCTTCGTCGCGGCAATAAATAGTATTATAGCTGCCGAATGAATCCATCAACTGTAGTTGCCGTTTAAAAGGATCATATTGATAGGGCTTAAAACCTACTGACAAAAGTGTTTGGTGAATATCATCTTCATTAAAACCGTAGCGCAAACCACTGCCATTCAGTTCAATAATAATGGCTTTAAATATAGGCAGCTTTAGGGTGTCGGTCATCCCTTTTAACACTTCGGTTTCAAAGCCCTCCACATCAATTTTTATAAGGGAGGGTTTATGAGTAAGGATCAGCGAATCAATACTGATCACATTTACTGTTTCCGCATCGGTTTCTGCGCTTTCGCCGGGGCTAATAATGTGGTTGGTAGTATCTTCGTTTTTGGAGAAGCTTAATATGCCCGCTGTGGCGCCTGCCGCAGCGTTTATTAAAGTAACTTTATCTTCCAGTTTATTCAGGCCGATGTTTTTGGCGGTTATAGCAGCAGTATTTGCAGAGGCCTCAATAGCAATGGTTTTCGCGTTACAAACGCCCGAAGCCAATAAAGTATACGAGCCGGCGTTGGCGCCAATATCAAAAAAAACATCGCCGGGCTGTAAAAAATGCAACAGGAACGCCATGTCATCAAACTCGTGCAGGCCGGTATAAATATTGCCGGTAATACCGGTTAGACCTTTGCGTGCATAAAAATTTATACCGGCAATAAAAGGCTTTACCATAAACTTAGCCGGCTGTATACTGCTTTGAACCTGCCAGGTTAAAAAACGGATAAACGCTTTAAGCGGATGCCTTTTACCTAAAGGGTGGTTCAATATAAAGCCGAATGTTCTTTTAATTTTTCCCACTGATAACGCTGTCAAAAAGTTTGCACTGGTGTATGGTCATTTGCCTGGCCGAATATTTATTTACAGCTTCGGGATTATATTGTGGCGGTTCAACACCGCCATTGATTAAAGATAACAGGAATATGCTGATGTTGGCATCGGAAACTGAATCGTAGTCATAAACGGATTTAACACCATACTCTTTCATGATTTTTATAGCCGAACTTGCCTTGTTAAAGATAGCCAGTAAAGGTTTTGGGGTAAGCAAATACGGATAGATTTTTGAAGCCGTGTATTTAGGGTCGTCGGAACCTGGTATAAACAACCCATCTGCCTGTTGCAGGGTTATCAGTGTATGATAGTAGCTTATTCTATCAGTAATTTCAATTACATTGCCTGCAACGCCCATTTGCCGGGCAAGCGGTAAAATGCTTGGTTTGCCCTGTCCGTTGGGCGCATAACTTGTGCCTATAAAATAAAGCCGTAATGATTTTAAAGCTTCGTTGCCTTTATCCAATGCTGCTTTGAGGCCTTTTAGCAATGGGGTAACCGCCCGGTGCATGTCGGCACCGCCGCGGCCTATGTACACAATATTGATGTATTTTGAATCGAGAAGATTGGGAAAAGTATTCCTGTTCTGTTCGGCTATTTGCATATCCGGTTCAAATGCACCGAAGGTTATGGTTGCGGATGGAATGCCCTTAATTGCCGGGTAGCGATTTTTCAGATCGCCGATATAATGAGCAGATACGCTGATGAGGCCATCCACATGGTTCATGGCAATGGGCTCCAGGTATTTGTTCAGGCGATAGGAGAACCAGTACTTAGGTGGCCTTTGTGCTTTGGGTTTATCCTCATAATAATCAGAAAACCAGGGGTCCTGCATATCAATTACGTAGGGGATACCATAGCGTTTTTTAAAATAAGCGCCCAAAATGCAAACAGGGAACTGGGTGGTCGAAAAATAGATCAGGTCGTAGGCTTGTGTTTTTAAAAGTTCCTTTATTTTTTGCCTGTAAAACCACAACGACCGCAAAGCAATACTGCCCAGCCCCAGTTTGGATGTTACGCTTTTTTTTAACGCTTTAACCTTATGAACCTTTAGGTGTTCAGGGATACTTTGCAAAAGCAATTCGTCCACGGCCAGGTCTGTGTATTGTTCGTCTACGGTTATTACTTCGGCATCCCAGCCGTTAGCTGCAAAGTAGGGCAGGCTCATGCGAATGCGCTGCATATCGGCCCCGTTTACGGGTGGGAAATAGGGAGATATGATCAGCAATTTTTTCACCCGATTATTTTATAGCCCTTTTCCACCAGCGATTGTTACTGATTTTTTCGCGCGCTGCCGACCAATCGCAAACCTCATCAATAATATCGTAAAAACCCTGCTGTTTTTCGGGCAGGTTATTGGCCGCTATTTTTTTGATCAGTTGCGGCAGCCCATCATAAAAAGCTTTGGTACGATAGGGGGGATGTAATGACCATAACCCTTTGCCGCTCCCTAAAAAATCAATCCTTTTTAACTTATGGCTGTCCATGTAGGCCGATACCAGGTGTTCGGGCAAATCGGCATTAGCATTGCCTTCAAGTATTGCTTTCAACTGGCCCCGTAGTGGTGGTTTGGTTAATATAAGCTTACCGGTTTTAAACCGGCTTTTATCAATCATAAAAATCCTGGTGCTCATACCTGCCAGCTGCCAGGTATAAGGGGCAATTTTATGAATTACCTGTTGCCCGGTCAAAGTATCCATACTATTGGGCGGGCCCGGCAAAGGCGCAGTAACAAAACAAGCTGTATCAGTTTCAAAAAAACGGGTTGCTTCGGCAATCCATTCTCCACTTCCGCCACCTAAAAACATATCAGCATCTAAATGGAAAACAAGGTTATTGGCCGCAGTATATATTCCAAAAAAATAGGCGTAAAAAGGGCCACCTCTAAAGTCTTTATCAGGCATGTCCTTTTTGCCGAAGAAATAGCCTGCAACTTTTTGTTTGGTTACTGCGGAATAATCAACCGGGACAATTTTAACGTTGTAGCTGCATTCAATTTCTGCCGATAGGAATTGGCTTAGTAACTCTTTATTTTCTTCCCACCCTTCAGCAAAGCGGCCTTTGCTTGGCCGGGTATCAACCGTTAATATAATTTCATCTACCTGCGTACTTAAAATAGCTAACTGGTGTTTAAGGATATACCTGGCATGCGGATAATCGCCGGGTGCCAGGTTAATTTGCAGGCTTACCTTATTTTTCAAGAGCGTTGTTTACTAATTGAAGTAATTTTTTCGACTCATTTTCCCAATTGTAAAACGCAGCGGCCTCAATGGCTTGTTGTTGGGCCAATTGTAATTCACCGGGATTGCTAAGCCAACTATCCAACTCGCCTATCTGTTCCGGCGATGGCTGTTGCGATAATTTGAAGCCCGGCTTAAATTTATCAAATGCTTCATGCTGACCTGCCGTTTCACTGGCGATAACAGGCAAGCCGGATTGGATATACTGGAAAAATTTATTAGTAATGGTATAATTACGGCTTGGGGGCGTATCCAGCTCCAGGGCCAGGCCAATATCAAAGCCGGCTATTTTTGCGGCCAATTGATTTTCGCCAACAAGGGAATGAAAATATAAATGGTGCTGCGCGGGCATTAGGGAGGTGAGTATTGCGCGATAGCCTGCAGTTATGTTGCCCAGCAGGTGCAATTCAAGAGGTGTTCTTAACATGCTCAATACGTTCATAAACTGTTCAAGCCCCCGGCCCGGGCCAATAGTTTGCGAAAACCAGAATAACTTTAGTGGCTTACCAAATTCTTTTATTTTATGGTGAACGGAGCCAGGCGATGGGAAAACATTATAAATGACCTTTGGTTGCGGGCACAAATACACCTGTGCTAATTGGTAAGCCAGGGCATTTGAGGTTGTAATGCAATAGGTACCTTTATTTAAAGCGATAGCCTCTATCTGCCGAAGTAAGCTGATGGGCCTTTCGGCGCGCGCCTGGGGCAGCAGGTCCTCCGAGTACCAGTCCTCAAAGTCAAAAGCCACTTTATAGCCTTTATTTAATAGCCGCGTGCCTATGTAAGTAGCCAATTCCTGGTGGCAGATGTATAAGTCTGCTTTTACTGCTTTAGCTTTATTATAATAGCGCGCAGCACCATAACCAAGGGCCAGGCTATTTTCTATTTTAAAGTTACGCAAAAGCAGGCGGCCAATTTTACTTAAAAACTTATCTGTAAATGAATTAAGGTTTGATGCAGAAAGGTTTGATATGGCCTGCAACTTAATACCAGGAAAAGCGCCTATGGCTAACAGATCTTGCCGGTAAAGGTCTGCAGAAATAATGTTTGTTAAAATATGAACATCATAACCTGCCGTAGCCAAAGTAACCGCCTCCTTTAAAACCCTGGGGTTTCGGCAAAGGTGCGATTGTGTGATAATGCAGATTCTTTTTGGCAATATTTTACCTTTTTTAGCTAAATAGCCGGGTTTTTATGAGTTGTAATGATTGTGGTATGGAATGGGTGTTAAGTGCTCGCTGCTGCCCTTTTATCCTTAATTCTTTACGCTTGTTTTTTGATGCGATGAGTTCCCTGCATTTATAAACCAGTTCATCGGCATTGGTGTAGGTTTCCATATCAGTGCCCAAATCATATAATTGGGCTAAGCCCGCAGTATATTCAGTGAGGTAGCAGGCACCAAGCATGGGCGCTTCGAGGTCGCGGAGCCGGCTATAGGTTACCATGTGTTTACTAAATGTGGGCACCCGGTTAATGCCGAGTGTTATACAGCTTTGGCGGCTAAGCCGGATGTATTCATCAAAGTCCGGCTTTTCAAGTATGTTACCGGCGGGGATATACGCTTCGGTTAGTTTTTCATTACGTTTACGGTGATACGCTACAAATCCCCCGATACCCGCGTTGCGTAGCAGGTTGAACTGGTTTTTAATTTTAGACGGTGCGTTTGGCGACGGTTGCTTTATTGTAGGTTCATTTGTATCGTAATTCCAGCCATTCCCCCTGATTTGTATTGGGATGCCCCCGGCAATTGCATCTGCCAAAAGCCGTGCACGCAGATGATCTTTTGACCCGACGAAGGAGATGACATCAGTTTCCTGCCCGTTAAAATCGCGGTATTGTGGATCAACCCACATCGGCATGGGCAAATTAATATGCGGAACCCCGGCGGTTTGATAAAGGCGCAAGGCTTCAAATTCAGGCACCCATACCAGGTCGAAAACCTTAAACTGGCGCGGTAGTTTGGTAAACGAACGCACATGATCGCAATAAAAATTAACGCATGGTATCCCCATCGCTTGAATTTGTTTTATTGCCCCGGTATCAATTTGTTTAGGATATAAATAGCACAAAAAAACATCTATTTGCCCGCGGTTTGCTTTAATGTGGTTGATAGTTTTTTCCCATGCCTGCTGTTTCCATTGTTGCAGGCCAGGGTCATTTTCATAAGGTACAAGGCCGGCAGCCCAGTCGAGGCCCGGTATTTCGGTCCATTGCATCCCGGCTTCCGCTATACCGTTTTTGATATAGTATGTCCAAAAACGATATGCAGGTATAGCATGTGGCCGGGTGCCATTATCCTGTAAAAATGAAAGGAGTATTTTCATTTCAGTCGCTTGAACAGCACGTCGATCTGGTTGAGTTCATGGCCAAGTGGTGTGTTTTTTCCAAAGGCGAAAAGCTGAAACCCATAGTCATTGAGGTAATTGGCAATCTCCAGAAAGAGTGCCTGCCTATGGTAGTATTCTTTGAAAGAAACTTCACAGATGATATATTTTACTTCATGCAAAGCATCTCCTGTACCTTTCAACGCTTCAAGCTCGAATCCCTGGATATCCAGCTTGATAATATCCGGAACGGGTAGCATTTTGCCGCTGATCAGGCTGGAAAGTTTTTTGATCTCTACCTGTTCTTCTTTTTGCTTGCGGATATGGAAATGTTCATATTCCAAAGGGGTAGCGTCGAGTAAACTCGAGGAATCGGAATAACTGGATACATTAAGTGTACCGGCGGCGTTTTCATTACCTGCACAATACTGGTGCAGGTAGATTTCCTTCAACCCGGCGCAGCTTTTTTTAAAGGCCTGAATGTGATCTGGGAGCGGCTCAAATGCATGAATAACGGCGGCCGGTAAAACTGATTTTGCTAATAATGTCCATGTTCCGGTATTGCTCCCGATGTCGAAAATTACCGCTGCTGCGGGCACTGAATGGTCATGACTGATCATTTCGAGCAGTTCAAGGGAATCGATGTGGCCCGGTTTCAGATCAGCCCCCGGCGTGTTACGTAGTTTTCCAAGCCTGCGCCGCTTTGCAATTTCCATTGCAAGTCGTTCAACTAGTTTGCCGGGGCTGAATAAAAGGGAGAAGTTCATAGCTACATAAAAGTTAAGGCAGGTAGATCAGCTTTTTGATTCTGGTGGCGGCTTTCCAGCCAACAAGAGCGCTTAAAATCCTGGTCAGTCCACCAGTCATAAACGCCAGGGATGAGCCCCCAAGTTCCTGGATTTGTTTTTCCGCGTTTTTTACCAGGTCAGCGTGTCTGGGGTAAACAGTATAAATAAAGTGCTGCCAGATGTTGGCACAGGCCAGCCTGGCCCCCGGGCTGGAATTTACCGCAAGCAGGTTGGTTGTTGCCTTTTGTAGTGACCTGTAAGCTGACTTCATTGCCGCTTCCTGTTTATGGTCAGATAAACTGCCGCTGATACCCGAACGGTAATATAGGGTCGCCGACGGGTCAAAGACCACACCGGAAGACCGGAGGATCACGCGGGTAAAAAAATCAAGGTCATCAATCAGCGTCAGCTGTTCATCCCAGTGACCTGCATTTTCGATAGTTGTCCTGGATAGCAAAAACATGCCGGACTGCGTCATCGAGTGCCCGTTTTTCCAGGATGAAATAAGCCAGTCGCATGCGGGCAAGGTTTGCCAGCAGTCCTCGGGGCTTGGTTTGAAAGTGGCGAGGTCATCCTGATAAAAGCGCCCCCATGATGACGAGATCACGCTGTCTTTATTTTCCAGTGCCAGCTTTACCTGACTTTTTATCATTCCGGCATTGATGATATCGTCGCCATCCAGAAATTTAATAAAGTGCCCGGAAGATTTTCGGTAAGCTAAATTCCGTGCGGATGCCGCTCCCGAATTTTGCTGGTGGTAAAGCTGTACATTATCCTGTTTAAGCGCTTCCAAAATCTCCGGCGTGGCATCTGTTGAACCATCGTTCACGACGATAATCTCGATGTTTTGGTAAGTTTGCGCCAGTACAGAATCAATACATTGCTGAATATAGGCCGCACAGTTATAAGCCGGCACGCATACGGAAACCAGCGGGGTCAAAGATACTTTCTCCATGCCTGTTTAAAATAACCTTCTTTAGATAGATCGACATAGTGGTGGAGGATGCCCGTTTGATTACGAATGGCTTCCTCTTCGGGGTTTACGATGTATTCAGCGGCCGGCAAAATGTGCGCATCACAACCTGCCAGTAACATCGCCGTCAGGGCCTGTTCCAGATAGTAAGAACTACCTTCTTTTTCCTCCAGTGTTTTTGTCCAGTTTTCGATGTTTTTCCAGTTGACAAGGCTGCTGTTCAAACCAATCACACCGACGTTCAGCAGGTTCGGAACAGGACTTCCGCAAAGTTCTTCCATCAGCGCCCTCGTATAGCCGTAGGATTCCAGGCAATCTTGCATATAAATGGCCTTATCGGGATTTTCCAGCCAGGAGATCAGGGCTGTCGGCTTATTGCAGAACAACATATCGGAATCGAGCACCAGTTTCCATCCGTTTCCGGGAATGGTATGGATGTCGGTAAGCTTTTTGATGTGAGGATAAACCTTGCGCTTATGATAAAGCACCGGATATTCCGCCTCCGGCAGTTGTTGTGCCAGGTTTTGCCCGATCATCCGGCGGGTAACTATACGGGCGCCGGGTAGTTGTCTGTTTATTTGCGCAGTCAGGCGTTTATCAATACTGCCATCGTCAACGAGTACGAACTGGTAGTTGTTTTCACTGGACATATCCAGCGAACGGATACAAAACAACGTCTGGTACAAATATTTTTTACCGGTCAGAAAATATACGGTTAAGCCGTCTACCGCAGAAGAAAGCGGGGGTAGACCCATCGCCGCCTGCTCCATGAGCGCTTTACCCCTCAACATCCGCAGGTAACCGAAATAGCCGCCAAAACGTTTATACCGGATCAAATGCGCTTTGGGATAGCGGTACAGGAAGTTGATGACAGATTGTAACATTGTTTTTATTTGCTTAAGCCGTCAAAAGTGCCGCAAGCGCCCCGCCATTTGATATAGTTTACAGGGCCTGCCCATGCTTTGCAGGTAAACCAGGCTTTGAGTTTCCTTATCCGGATGCTCCAGCCCGGTACAGGCTTCCAGGGGCTGAGATTATGGTTTCTCAATAACCTGACCCATGAATTATTAGTATTATTGAGCATTCGTGCCAGGTAGGGTATTTCCATGCGTTGCGCCGGAATAATATGTTGTAAACGTAATTCCGGGAAATAGCCTACATCCCATCCCGCCTTCAGGATTTCCAGGACCATGTCATTATCCCCGCCGGACATCAGGGAATCACCGGTCCGGTCTGTAATTGCTGTTCCGCCGGAGGCGATTTTTTCGATATACCCCCTGATAGCTATATTTCGTACAGCCATGCCGGCGCCGATCGGTGCGCAATCAGGGTATTTATTTTCCCAGCCTGCCATCCGGATATCTTCTCCCATGTCGCGGAGCGCCAGGTTGCCGTAAAATGGGGTAAGCCAGGACGGGGGACTGACTTCAAAAAGCGGAAGTGATTTGCCGCCGATGGCACCTGCCTGTAAATGGGAGGTGAATATGGCGGTAACTTTTTCGAGGTAATCGCTGTTCAATACATTATCATCGTCAACCATGATGATGATTTGACCGCGGGCGGCCCTAAAACCGCAAAGGCGTGCGAAAGTAAGACCCTGTTTGGGTTCGCATAGCCGTGCGCTGTTCGGGTGCCAGGATAAATCGATCTCACCTGCAAAGTTTGTTGCTGAATTGTTGTCGATCAAAAGGAGTTCCCAGGCACTCGTGCTCAGCGTTTGTATTTTTAAACCGTTTAAAGTACTGTTAAGCCTGTTGAGGTCTGGATTGTAGGTTGGCAGGACTACGGTCAACTCAATCATTGATAAGGACTTCTGTGGGTAATGGCTGGCCGGCCAGCAGCAGCTGTTTAGCTGCTGCCTTTTGCACATCTGCTGTTGTGATGAGTTGCATGCACAATTTGCCGTAACCGCAGTTATTATGCAGCCAGCAGGGAGCGCAGGCAATCGCTGAATATAAATTTTCAAATCCGGCATAGCCCGACTGGTCCGGTCTTTCACGGCCACCATACAGGATAACAGAGCGGCAATCAACAGCCCGGGCCAGGTGCATCATGAACCCGACATGGGATATCATCAGCACTGACTGGCTTAAGATCGCAGCGCTTATCCGGAGACTCGTTTTTCCGCGCATATCGATGACCCGTTCCAACGGTGCGTCCCCGGTTGAACCCAATTGTAAAAAGGTATATTTACCGCTAAAGCTGTCGACAACCTGCTGGTATCTCGAGATGATCCATTCTTTATTTTTCATAGGAAATAGGGCTGCAGCGCCGGAGGTGATGATAACAACCTGATCGCCCGCGATCCTGCCCAGGGCTTTTTCTTTTTCACTCAGCATGAAAACGGGTTTGGAATCGATGGCTCCGGTTATGTCCAGCTCATCAGCCATTTTTAACAGGATGTGTTTTTCCGGAATATCGTCCATGTCTGTTTCCGGATGATAAACGGTATAACGGGGACAAACCGTTTTTACCTTAAATATTTTTAACAGCGTGCCCGACAGAACCGCTTTGTAGGGTAAGATCAATTTGACGTAAGGATTGAGCTCAAATAAGGTGTGGTGGTCGCACTTGATCCAAATGTTTTTATAGCCCCGCTCAAAAAGCGCTTTGGCAAGGGCGGTAAGCAGCAGGTTGTCTCCAAGGGATTCGCCAAAAGATAAAATATAAGATGGTACCCCATGCTTAAAAAAACGGTACAATGTGGAGGTTACGGTACTGATGGCGGATTTCAAGGTGAAGCTGAAATAGAAGGTCGTTTATTTTTTTTTCGGGCTGCCTCCGTTTTTGCCTCCAATCTGTTGATGAGGAGTTTGCCCAAATACTCGCCGGGACGTTCGATGAGTCGATAGGTAAACCAGGATATGCAGGTACTGACACCGAAGATAATCATAAAACGGATCAATACTTCGGCGGAAGTATTTGAACTATAATGGTTCCAGTTATATTTAACGAGTAAGTTGGCGACCAGCAGGTGAACGAGATAGATGCTGTAACTGATTTTTCCAATGAAGGCGGTAAAATCATTGACCAGTACTTTTGCCGGGTATCTGGATAACCCGAAAGCCAGAAAGGCGAAGGCGACGGCAAAAATGTAATGAACTTTAAACAAATTGCCACCCAGCAGGTGAATAATGATCAGCAGGGCTATAAATAATGCTGGTTTGTAAACACCCGGCGACCGGAGATCCCCGCTGGTGGAGATAAAATAAAGGCAGATGCCGGTCATAAATACCGGCAGCTGCGAGATGATATTTTCATAGGTAAATATTCCCCAGCTCAGCTGGTCCCCGGTCAGCGGGTGCTTGAACATGATGCTTGTCACCACTTTGGCTATGATAATGCACAACATCGTTGCGTTAAGCGCGGCGGAGGTAGAGGAGATGTTATTCAACAGCAGCGGAAAGCAAAGATAAAATAGGACCTCCACCCCAACTGACCAGCCGCCCGGTATGACAGCGTTTATCCAGTTAGGACTAAGACCATGCAGGAAGGACAGGTTGGCTACGATAGCGCCGGTGCCTGCTGTGTTGATGGCGGCTATCCATACCGCGATAATGGCCCCGTAATATAAAGGCGCGATACGGAATAGCCTCCTCAGGAAATAATTACGGAGAGGACGGACTTCGGTTTGTTTTCTTTTGTCCAGTGAAAGGCAGAGTGTAAAGGCGCTCATGACAAAAAACAAAGTGACGCCCTTATCCCCTTCATTTAGAACATTTTCGAGCAGAACGGGTAATTGGTAATGCGTGATTCCCGCAAAGTAGGGGTGGGAATGATGCATAATCACCAGGACAATAGCCAGTCCCCTTAAGGAATCGATATATTTAAACCGCTGCAACTGTTGCATTGTGACCTGGTTTTAAACTCCAGTAAATCATCCGGAGTAATGTTTTCAGCCTGAAGGTAAAATGAAGACTATCCGAAACAAGGATATAGAAAAGGATATTGCGCCACGCAAAAAACAGATCCCTCTTTGTTCCGGCCAGGTGCAGACAACAATAGATGGACGTCTGCAGACATTTCTCCCGGTCATTGATTTTATCAGCGGCCTGATGTTGCACCAGGAATTTATAATGATAGCTGAAGAATTTATAGTCGTACTCCCTGGAGCTGAGGCCGCTTTCTCCAAAACGGGCAATCGGGCGGTTAATATATTTTGTCTTATAAGCCGGATCTGCGAATACCCGGAGCGTCAGGTGGTAATCTGCGGCGACTTTAAAAGCGGTATCGTATTGGCCTATAGTGTTGAACAGCGATTTTTGATAGAAAATACTTTGGTGGTGGATGCCCCTGGACAGGACTTTTGCCGGGGTATCGTCCACATATTGGATACCCGAACTGCTGCCTGATACATTTCCATAGATCAGGTTGACCGGCCCGCAGGTTTTTATGGACTCGGCAACTGCATGTAGAACCTCCCGGTCATTTAACTCGTCGTCACAACCCATAAAATACAGCCAGTTTCCTTTTGACAATGTAATGCCTTTATTCATAGCGTCATATACGCCACCATCCTTTTCTGTGCGCACGCAGATGTTGCGTTCGGGATAAACCTGCCGGAATCGATGACTGATTTCCAGACTTTCGTCCGTAGACCCGCCGTCCGCAATAATGATTTCATAATCATCGAAAGTTTGGCCGATGACACTTTCCAGGCAGGCGGTAATTGTCCGGTCACCGTTATATATTGGTATAATAATGGAAAAAAACGGTTTCAACGGATATTGCTGTTTAGCACCCGGTTACTTTCCCGGACCCAAACCCCGAAGCCGGCCGGGTTCCAGTGGGCGTCGCTACGGGAGTACAGGTTTCGGCTGTCGTTTTTAAACAAGGTGTATACAGGGATAACGGGGAAGGTTACCCTTGCTTCAATTCGCTCGATCAGGTGATTATAGGGTGCCCGTTTATCGTCGTAGACCGATACAGCGTTCGGTATCAGGGACAGGAAAACCTGTTTAAATCCTAAGGACAGATAGCGGTCCCTGTCTGCGCTAAGGTCAGTAACAATTTTTCCGACCTCAGGATCAGTCATCGGTTTGAATACAGATTGTTTTGAGCTAAAGCTGACGGTACTATTTAACAATAGCCTTTTCTTATCGCTGCTGACAGTAACTTCCG
>Ga0307515_10004204_pt1 | contig 29962 bp, 18 predicted proteins | sample 17_EM_MG_FD_194513 | JGI IMG/M metagenome (GOLD analysis project Ga0307515, IMG submission 194513) | Populus trichocarpa ectomycorrhiza microbial communities from riparian zone in the Pacific Northwest, United States - 17_EM | ecosystem: Host-associated > Plants > Roots > Unclassified | place... | reverse complement strand
TTTTTTTATTTTAATTTTGGTTTTAAAAAAAAAAAAAAAAAAAAAAAAAAACGGGGATGCCCGTTTCTGGGGAGTTGGGTCTTTTATGACTTTAGCCCAGACGTGACAAGCCCCTCAACTGGAACGGCCTGTTCACTAGAACTCTCCTCCTTCTGAAACCCGCAGAAATCAGTTTACCGACCCCATTGCCTGTTGGAGGCGCCAATACAGCCTCACTGCTCCCCAAGGGCGAAATGGTCTCCTGGCACCCAAGAGGAAAGCAGCTGGTTCACCCAATCGGCTTCAGTGGCTGGGAGTGTGGGGGTCTACACCTAGGCGGAGTGCCTTATGATGTCATACCCACTAAAACTGCAGAGGGCCTCTAAGTCCGACATTGGTAAAGGTGGCCCCTGCCTGCGGCTGACAGGGCATACCGTACTGGACCGCCCCTAAATCATTTAACGTCCCTACCTGGGTGCGGGAATCGGACCACAGAGGATCGTAGCCCAACACCACTATCTCCGCCTTACAGCGGGAGTAGAACCCACTCCCAGAGGGTGGGAGAAGGATAATGGAGACGACTTATGGTAAAACTCCCCTCACCATCCATGCAGCTCGAAAGCCAGCACTCTCAAAGGATGGGGGAGTCACACCCCCGTGGCAAGGAAAAGTAACCGGACACCAGATTTAACTATCACCAGGCGAAACATCCCAGGGCACAAGGGGTCCATACGCCGTAACGCCATCCTCGCCGGGACAGTGACTTAACGCGCCAAAGGCTTCCACTCTTCGGGTACAAGTGCCCCTAATCAGTGGTACTGCACAGCCAGGGGGGTACTTTTTAGTGCGAGGTTTTATAACGCCGGATTTCATGGCTCCCACTTATACCGGATCCCCGAAGGGGTCCTACCAATTGGTATACCTACGCGAGAAACCTATAGGTTCATCTAGTGTATCTGGGTTGATAGCCTACGCGTGGTGGCTGTGGCATCCCACACGCCCAAAGGACTCCGGACGCCTAAAGCAGCAGGGATCCCACCCCTATTATGGCTAAGCTTAGCGCTGGTGCCCCTGATGCTGACCGAGACGATCACACCCTCACATCCAGTGGCCGGCGACAGATCCGTACGCCTAGGACCGTGCACTACACGTCACCTGGCCAGGGCTAGGGAGAGGTCAAAGAGCTGGGCGTCCAAGGACGCCCAACTATGGCATAACGGTTTACAAGGATGGAGGTCCAGGGACGCTCTTGTGCACCCAGGACCTCCACCATGGCAATACGCTGTCAAGGGCACATTGTGTCGTGCCCTCTCTTCAGCTGGGCATCCGCGGACCTCCAAGGAGGCCGCATGGTATCAGCGCGGAACTCAAGGAAGCCTCGTGGGCAACCAAGAAATTCCCGGAAATTTCAGTGAGCACTCTGGTGACCCCTGGTGACCCCAGAGCGGACGTATCGGCTAGGGGGTCATGCCCGCAGGCACCCAGAGGATTTGCCAGAGTGGCAGCGCCAACTGTGTTCTGAGTCCCCAGGGGGCGGGGCGACGCTCTTTCAAGGCCGCCCAGCCTGGGTGCTACTATCCTACGGATCAAAGAGAGTCTCGGATACGGGGGAGCATGACCCCCGCACCGGTTTCCTACCTTTGCTCACTGGCGCCACGTCGCGATGAGGTGGCGACCGTGGGGCAACAACTATGTACATGAAAATTCTGCTAAAAGCAGAGACACAACTATGTTCCTAAACGAGAAAGCAACTACTGTTAGCCAAGCCCAGGCGCGCAGCCCGGGCCAGCAACCCGCTCGTTGCCACTCGTAACGACAACCACGACTGGGGGCCAGAGCCCAGGGTCATCTGCAACCCCCAGCCACTTACCTTGACCACCTTCAGCTGCCCTGTTGAGGACGTTGCCCGGTTGGAACTACTCGGAAGTAGTGGTCGGGTCCAACCTCTGCTTCTTTCCACTTTTTTTTTTTTTTTTTTTTTTTTGGTGGGTCAGGGAGGCGGCTCTGCCGCCGACTGCACGATAAGTCTGAGAGGGGAAGTGGTCTCCCGGCCCCTGCAAATGACAGATCTGTGGAGTGGCGCCCCATCATCCGGCACCGCCTGCTCTCTAGAGCTCTCCCTACCATCACCCACAGGAATCTGGTTTAAGACCCCGTTGCCTGTTGGAGGCGCCAATACAGCCGAACTGCCGCCCAAGGGTGAACTGGTCTCCCGGCACCCAAGGGGAAGGCTTCTGTCAGCTTCAGAGGCCGGGAGTGTGGGGGTCACCAACAGCCGGAGTGACCGTGGAATACCCACTAAACCTGCGGGGGGCCTCCAGTCCGACATCGGTGATGATGACCCCTGTCTGCGGCTGACAGGGCGCACCTTACCGGACCACCCAGAAAGTGTTTAACGTCCCTCCCTGGGACCCTGCCGTCTGCCCAAGGTGAGCTCAAGCAAGATCCACTATTCCCCACCTTACGACGGGAGTAAGACCCGCCCCCAGAGGGTGAGGAAAGGGTGATGGGGACGACGTGGGATGTCTCGTTAGTGAATTGGGGCCCAGCCCATGCTAGGCGTAAGCGTTATCCGTGAGAGCTCGCAGAATTGCTTCCCGCCCTGGGAGGCAGCGCGAGTGCTTATTCATGACTGGCGCCTGAATAGCGCGTAGTATCGACTTACCCTTCTCAGAGAGCTGTATCTCAGCGTCCCGCCCCAGGAGGTGGGATACGGGGGGTGGCAGCCTTCCTAGATTACTCACTGGGGGGGTGGGCTCGGGACCAGGGTCATTGACAGGCGGCTTCTCGCCGTCCTCTCCCGCCGCCTTTTGTCTCAGCATATGCGCTGGGACTGGAGTAGACAGCGTATCAAGCAATAAGGTCACGCAGTTCGCGGGCACGAATTTGAAGTCCGCATCGTGGATCTCCTTCATGCGCCACTTCCACAGGGCCCAGTAGTAGTTACCAATTATCCATTCTCGCTGTTGCCTCGACTTTTTCAGGCTTTTGAGAATTCCCTTCCGTCCCTTTACTATAGGGTAAGCCGCTTCCTCCAGCGCCCCCAGCGCAATGAGGGGGAACCAAGGTGACGCGCCCCATGAGTCAGGGGCAAGTGTTTTAAAGCTACACTTAGGGTGCAGAGCATCCAAAACCGTCAGTAATGATGTCAACAGCGGGTCCAACACGTAAGCGCTGCAGCCCAGGAGAATGTGGCCCAGAGTCATCTCCATTCCGCACAAGCAGATTCTACCCATATCGGACTTAGCGTGTCCCTGGCCATAGTACCTGTGTCCGAGGACCTGCGCCCCGTTCATCTCCTTCCAGAGTACCTCTTTCATCCCTTCGGGGATGGTCAGGCTCCATACTTTCCTGATGTAATTCCCAGGGTCCAAGACTACCCCAAACATATTGCCCAGGGTGACCATCCATCTGTCAGAGAAGGCCTCGAACTTCAGTGTCTTCGCAGGCGCACCCATTCGCGCGCGCACCACCAACTTGGTCAGGTAGTCCAGAGGCTGGTGGCAAAGGACGGGGGCGGTGTCAACCCACCCACTCGGCACCGTCAACGAGCTAATATCCAGGGGCCTGCCCTTTACACGTCCCTCATTGGCGAGCTTGTCGGCGAGGTTATTCATGGCATCATCTCCGTGAGCTTTGGCTTTCTCGAACCGCAGCCTCCCCGTTCTATCCCGCAGCAGGTACAGGAGTGACTGTAGGAGGGGTGTCGGGGGCCCTCTACTGAGATGTCGTGGGGCATCACCCCACCCATCTCTTTCCATGGCCAGGAGGCCTCCTTCCAACAGTCCCAGAACGAATGTAGAATCAGTGTGGATGACAACGTGGGCATCTCGCCATGCCATCAAGCATAGCACCACAGCAGCAACTTCGGCGACATTGTTCGAGAGGGTCGCCCCTACCAGTGAGACGGTGTCCTGGAACTGCATGTCTGACACCCACGCGGATCCTGCGGTGCAGACGTCAGTGCCATTATCTGCAGCGGACCCATCTGTCCAGATATGTATATCCCTCTCGAAGGTGATAGAGTCCGCCCATCTTGCGGCATGCGGCACAGCAGGGGTGTACTCAACCATGGGGTCTCGTACTCTAGTCCTCTTGTAAGCGTCCTTGACGATTCGCCCTACGATGATTGACTTTGGAGCCGTAAAGATCCTCACGCATCCGAGGGGGCTGGTCATGTTGGGCCAGATATTAACGCTTGGGTGCGAACCGAGCGCGCCTAGATTCCTCAGAGGTGACCAGCTCGAGGCGTGCACCAGCTCCTTCATGGCCGATACTGTTTTCTTCAGGCCTGTTCCTCTAAGGGGAGGGGGAGCGTAAAGGTGGACCACCTTGCGTACCCCGCTATCTCCTAGGCCTAGTAGTTTCTTGAATCTCTGTGAGCTTGGCTTGGGCAGGGCCGGGTGGTTAAGGATAGGCACATCCATCCTCGCCGCGCTGGACGGGGCAGCGCACACTAAATCCAGCCCGAATTTCCTAGCGGTCAGGAACGCCTGGGACACTCTGCTCTGCAGCAGGGAAGGCATCGTGTGAGCCTGTTGCAAGAAGGGGTTAAGACCCCCGTACGTGCCGGCTCCACTGGAAGTCGAGGCCATCTTAAGGTCCATCCAGGTCCATTGTTTCCAGGGCACCTTCTGATCTCCAGTGACTAGGTCGCTTAGGAACTTTAAGTCTGCGGCCATCTTCCGTGTTGCGAGGGAAGGTGTATTGAGGCCTCCCTCGGCCAAAGGCGCTTCCAATGTCTTGTAGGCCATCGCGGAGAACTTTCCCCAGACGAAGTTCATCACCTTGTTCCCGATTCTGTTGAGCATGCTCGGCGGGATACCATTACCGTCCATAAGGAAGTGGCACCTGGATAGCATGAGGGCTTTCGCCAGGAGTGACCTATTCCTCGCAGAGGCACCAATCGCCCGCCATTGCGATATGATCTTCTTCACGTGTTTGTCAATCTGCGTCCATCTGTCAGAGGCGAAGTCTCGGCTGCCGATCCAAACCCCCAGCACACGCAGGGGGTCTGCGGGTGGCAAGATGTGTGCGCCTGGTATTGTCTGGCCGCCCATGTCTTGTTGGGTGTAGCATGCCAGCTGGAAGACATGCGGGCCAACTGGCTTAACGTCTGTCTTCTCCATATTAAACTTCGATCCGATAGTTCTAGATACAGACGTCAGACAGTCAGATACCTCTTGCACGGAGTCCTCCCGCCCAAGGAACAGGTTAATGTCGTCAGCGTACAGCATGACTTTCACGGGCTTGAGTCCCGGTACGGCAAGGCCCTTGACCACTTGTCTCAACTTAATGGCCAGGGGCTCTATGGAGAAGTTGAATAGGAGGCACGACAGCGGGTCTCCCTGCCGCACACCCCGCTTCAATGTGAAGTATGGACTATAACCGCTATTAATGCAGACCCTAGATTTGCAGTCGCTGGTAAGGTCACTAATTAGCAGGATAAGGTCAGGGGGGAGCCCTGACGCAACTAGGACCTGTAAGAGCCAGGACTGGTCCACTCTGTCGTAGGCTTTCGCCTGGTCCAGGCCGACTATGAAACCTGGTGTGCCCGTTGTGTCACAGAGGTGTGCAACCTCAGAGGCTAGCCTAGTATGCTCATTCATTAGCTGTCCTGGCACGAAGCCTTTCTGGTCTGGGTGGAGCTTGGCCACTGCCCAGGGGGCGAGCCTCGAGTTTATCAGGTTAGTGTACATTTTACAGTCCGTGTTCATAGACGAGATTGGTCTGTAATTGGACACCAGGGTAGGGTCTCCCTTTTTATAGAAAAGGCTGATGTTAGCATTTTTGAATCCTGCTCTGGATGAGCCTCTTTCAGCGATGTCCTCAGTCAGGCCGGCAAACGCCGACCAGAATGTCACGGGTGGCTCGTCGCTGTCCTGCAGTCCGGCGAGCAATCCTATGAGCCGTCTCCAGAAGCTGTAGTGAATGCCATCTGGCCCTGGGGCGGTATTTGGCATTTTTGATAAGAGGGCTCTCATCTCTTCCTCCACGAAAGGCCCCTCCAAGACATCCTCCGGCTTGGGGTTGGGGCGTTGCAAGCTCTGGAGTCTGACCTCCTCCAGCAGTACCCGTTGTGCTTTGAGCCTGTCTCGGTCTGTTTGCTCCGGGGTGTGTAAGTCAAAGAAGTAATCTCTGGCTATTTCCGTCATACTGGCTAGGCTTGTTTGGGCAATATTATCGGCCGGCCGCCGTAGTCCCTCCACAGAGACCGAGGCTCGGCTGCCTCTCTCATCCAGCTCCTTGTTAGAGGACTGTTTGAACCAATCAGATGAGTGGGTCCTGGTCATCTTTTCCCACTTAGCCTTCGTGGAGGAATCCAGATTAGACGCTCGCTCTTGCAGAAGATCAGCGACACTCTTGTCCTTTTTCGGCTTCAGGAACTGCGCTGCATCAGCCTTACCATTACGCGGCGTAGCTGGGGGCTGCTTCCTTGTCATGATCTGCCAGGGCGACGCCTCGCTAGCGACAAAGTGTTTGCTTGTCTGTGGCAGGACTTCATATTTCGGCATAGCGCAGGGCCACTTCGGCGTAGCCCTGGCAGGTGGGCGCCGTTTGGCCCACAATTGCCTGTTAGCATTCGTGACCGCGCTCATTATCACGTCAGGCGGTATCGTCTCTTGTTTCAAAGCCGCCACCCAGTCCTTCTTACTGGCTTTTTTCATAGCGTTCACTTCCTTCAATCCTTTGCTTAGCACAGTGCTTTTGAACTCGGCCCACCTTTCCAGCGTAACAGGGCCACATGAGGTCAATGCGTCCCATGCCAGCAGGACCGCTGGCCAGAATCTCTTCGCCTTGTCGAGGACTTCGAGGCTCGGCAGCCTGGGTGCCGGTTTGGCTTTCTCAATTCTCGGCTTCTTCGGATATATCGGCGCCATTATGAGCCTATGGTCCGAGGCTCCTGTGTCCAAGGGCACCACCTCACCGGCTGACCACCCCTGTACCGGGCGATACACCCTGTCCAGTCTCGAGTATACCCGGCCGTGCGCTGTAGTTTTGCTGTAAGACCACAGAGACGGGGCGGGATCTGGGCCCGCAGTGTCAGTAATGCCGCATAGTGCTTTTATGGTATTAAACGCGGTCAGCAATCTCTCCGGTGCCCTGTCTGGGTGAGCAGTAGGGAATCTGTCCCCAGCGTATTCCACGAAGTTCCAGTCTCCAGCTGTGAAGCAGCCCCCCCAATATGTCCGAGCTTGCCGTCTCACAAGGGCTTCCAGCCTTCCGCCCAACCTCTCGTAGAAGCCTACTAATGAAGCTTGTCCTTTAGATATATCCCCATATACTCCAAGGATCCAGAGCGACTCCCTGCTGGTTCTGTGGGACGCGTTAACGATCACTGCGTAACCAGGGATTATGACTTCTTTGTGCAGGACCTCCCATCCTGATCCGGCCTTGACCACGATCGCCACCCCAGCTCTATGTGCTAGGCCGGACTGCTCCAACACCTGCACCCGTCTGCTGACCGGGAGTGATACAGTGTGCGTCTCGGTCAGGACCAATATATCGATGTCTTCTAATGTCAGCAAATGCTCTACCAGGCATATCTTTGCCTTGTCTTTGGGGGCGGCTCGAGAACCTTGCCCGCACATGTTCCATGTGGCTATTTTAAATGGTTTCTTCGTCAGCACTAGGGGGGGGTCCTCCGGCGCTGTCTCGGCCCCATCCGGGAGCCTCCCTCCGGCCCTTTTGGGGGCCGAGATCTGGCCTGACCCGGAGCTTGGGGGGGGCGGATCGCTGTTTGAGCCCGCAACCCTCCGCCTCGGAGGTGCGGGGTGGGGGTTTTCGCGTGTATGGCTGTTTGAGACACTGGCCGCCACCACACCAACCAGGGAGGTACCCGCTGTCCCTCCGCCGTTACCGTCAGCCCCTTGGCCCTGAGCCGGGTAGCCGACAGCCCGTGCGGGACGTCTTGAAGTTGCGAGCTTGTAATCCATGGAGCTGTAGAGGGGGATTGCCCCGTTAGTGACCAGATCAGTAGCAGGGGAACGCCGGAGGGCCATGGCTAATTCCCCTCTTAAAGTGTATGGTGGACGGGTATGTTCCGAGATATACAAAAGTTCTCTTTCTTCCCACTGGTGACAAAGTAGCAAACACACGCATTAGTGAGGAAACAATTATCCGCATGAAGAAATATCGAGACTGAAGTCAGCTACGGAAGCATATTAATACGGGGCTTTTGTCAAACATGAGTCATTAGTCCTCTGTCAGTCCCAGAACCTCTCTTAGAGCCACACTTGCTGTCTCACTCTGTTCCTCCTCTGGGGCAGCACCTACTGCGTCTCCTTGTTCTTCTTCCTCTTCAGGGATGTTCCCATTGGGTGACACTCCACGAGCCCGCTTACTCTTCCTGGATCCCCGGGAGCCAACGGAGGATTTGTCCACTTTGTTTTTCTTGGGCGAGGACTTAACCGCCTTGTCCCTCTGTTTCTCCAGGGCGTATTTGATGGTGCCCGGCACCGCGCTCATGTAAGTGTCCCGTGCCGCCGCGGTGTCAACCCTGGAATTGGGAGCACTTCCTTGCCGGCTTATGGTCTTGACACTAGCTGCCATGTATATGTTTCTGTCGTTCCACACCTTCCTTCTTATAGCTGGAAAGCCGAAGAATAGCGGGATGTACTTGTCGTAAGACTCCTTGTCCTTGAAGATGCTCAGCGCGAGCCAGGCAGCGGCCGCCGGGGACGCCAGCCCATCTCCGACTAGGATGTGCAGAATCGCGATAGCAGGGATACTCGCCTCCCTTCCGTCAAAGCAGGGTTCGGGCTCACCCAGAAGAGCTACTAGGCCGTTGAACTCATTTTGCGCTCGCAGGACTCCCAGGGCTTTACTAAAAGCAGGTCGGTCCATGTGGTATTTCCCCAAATCGTTGACGTATTGGAGGAATCGAATGGAGATGGGCCTCGGGGCGACTGCTATGGGTGCCAGCTTCCCCCAGAGACGATCCGCTTCCTCAGAGTGGGAGACCCTGTGCCGTTTAATCTGGATGCAAGTTCTCCACCATTGGTTCTCAAAGGATCGAGCCGCGGCATCATCGTATATGACCTCAGCAGCCTCTTCTTCGATATCCATTACTCCTTTCCGTCGCATGAATGAAAACTCCGACCACTCGCTCGTGGGCTCGTGGTCTGTTCCCAGAAGGTTGAACGACAGCATGAAGTCGCCCTTGTATAACTTGACGGCCGACTCCACTTCATCCACTGTGGCGGTAGGGTATGCTGAGATGAGGGTGCTCCTGATGTGCTTCATTTCCGCTATCGTTTGCATCCAGGCCAGGGCGGTTGGGAGGTCGTTGTCATGTTTTTCCAAGGTGAGGGATAAGTGCTCCTCTGTCATGGAAGGGAACGCAGACACCATCCGCTTCAGGTTCTGCGAGAACGGCATGTCTTCGTATGTATCGGACGTAGAGTGGGTGTCGAACTGTGGCTCCATGGTGTGGGGGGATATCTCATCCGAGACCGGTGTTGCAGCTTTTGGGAGATGCCAGGCGTCACTCCGTTTCTTTCCCTTTTTCTTGGGCAGGCCGCCCACGTCTTCCGCTGTAATACCTGCTGCTTTGACCAGGGCGGCGCCCTGTAGAGGCCTGATGTTTGAGAAGAGGATCGACTCCTCCTTGTTCAGGGGCACCAGTGAGGGTAGGAGGGGGGCAGAGATGATAGGGAGCGAAACGCCCGCCATGATATCATCCCTGTCCTGCTCCATAGTCCGGCCAAGCGCTAGGGAAGTCAAAGCTTTCTGGACCGCTGGGTGTTTGCTCATGTCTTTGTCGGGCAGCAGCGTGGTATGATCCGGCTCACTTCCGCTGGTCATCTCGACATCCACGAGGCTCTCCGGCCATGTATATTCCGTGGTCTGCTTATCGCTGTGCTGCGAGGCCACCGTAATCACTGCCGCTTTGGTGGGGCTGATTGGGATTTCCTGCGAGAGGGGCTGGAGAGGGGACTGCAGGGTGGGCTTGGCGGTGCTTTGGGTTAGCAAAGCCACCGCCCGTGGGGGGGTATCGCTGACATGTGAACGACTTGTGGCAACTGATCCATTCCCAATCTCTGGTACCGGCGAGGCAGGGCGAATAGCCTGAAGTACGGCTGGGGTTTGATCTAAAGTGCTCGTCAGGGCCTGAAAAGGCGTAATTATGGTAATATTCTCTCGTACATGCAGCAGCGGCAACGCCTGCGGGGTCTACTTGGTGCACAGCACCTTGTATAGGTATAGGCTTGGAGCCTGGGCAATAATGTGTCATAGACGTGTGTATATCAGTAAAGCAGCTCTTTCGCATCAACAGAGGGGTACACCAACTGCCAGCATGTAGGGAAGAGGCTCCTTCCGCGAATCTGCTAAACTCATACGACATAACCTGGTCCGAGACCGATGTCGGAAGCCAGCCGTCCCTCGTCAGAGAGGTCAACACCGCAGGCAGGGAGCCCTTATGGGATTTGCAGAGGAACTGGATTTTGGACTCAGTGAGCCCCATCCCTTGCGATATGTTTCCGGCCAGTTGTAGGGTAAGGAATCTGACCAGAGTATCCACAACCTGGTAAGGGGGGTCATCAGCGGGAGGGGGGGCGGCGATCGATGGTCTCGCGTCTGATGCCTCGGATGGCGCTTCATCTGTATCCATCCTTGAGTTTCCCTCCTCAATGATGGACAGGCGGGCTGTCTGCCGGACAGGGGGGATCTTCAGGAGTGGGCGCGAAGGGGAGGGGGGGATTCTTGGTGTGCCCGGGGCAGGAGGGACGGGTAACTCCCATGCTGATCTGTCCAGAGAGATTATTCTCTCCGCAGCCTTCTTTTTGATGACTAGAGTTCTGCCGGCTGGCTGACCAGGCTGTTACCGCCGACCTTCATGAACGGGAGTGGGCACTCCTCCGTAAAATGATCGGTGGAGTAGCAGCACTGACACGCGTAGGGGCGCCTCGCGCTCCAGGTGGGTTCAAAGTTCAGGAGAGGTGAGGAGTCGGGGACTGAGCCGTGCTTGTGGCCCCAGTCCATCGACCACGGCCAGTAGACTGACGCGGAGTCTAGGATGAATGTGCCTCTGAATTTCGAGGTGGCACCTGCTTTCCGGACGCCCAGGACACGCCAACCGAGTCTGGTATCGCCCATCTCAAAGTCCAAGAGACGCTTACGCATCTGAGTGTAGATGGTATTGTCGTCTGCTAGAGAACCTTTCACCACCCATTCCAAGTCCCTGGCTCTCCCTGCTGGGGCAAATTTCCTGATAACGTACACAGCGTTGCCTTCCGAGAGCCTGACCAGGTCATACTTCAGAGCTTCCTTCTCCCCGTCCGAGCCGGAGGGGACTGTGCACAGCATCCAGTCTTGCCTGGGATCCATCTTCTGTAGAGAGACTGCGCACCGCCAGCGCGTCGCGAGCTTGGAGCGGAGGGTACTGAGCTTAGGGTCCTTATATTGCGGGCCGACCTGTGCTACTCTGGCGATCATGAAGTGGAAGCCGGGCGCGTTATAGATTTGAGAGAACTCGTCCCACGTCCAACTCTTTGCAGGTTCCATGGGGTCCTCGTACCTATTATTCCAGCGGGGTAGGCCCTTCGGCACCACCTTGGCCAGTTCTTCCACAGTGTACAATTCTAGAGGCCTTGGGAGGTACAACTTGGAGTCTACCGGCTCTTCCATTTTTACGAAGAGGCTATCTAGTGGCATCTTGCCGGTCGGTGCTGGGAACAGGGGGCCTACTCTCTCAGCGTAGTCCTGGTAATTGGACTCAGGCCACAGGTCCTTAGCAGAGGGACGCGGCGCCTTTTCAGGGGCAGCGTTATCAGGGATCTCCACAAAAGAAGCACCGTCCGCGATGGGGTCGTCTCCCATATCCGTCTCGTCCGGGTTTGCCCCTCCGTCTAGTAGGTCGACTACCTTCTCTTGTTCCTGGATCTGCACGGTTAGGGCTCTAGAATGAGCTCGTGCCTGAGCGATATCGAAGCCGGGGGCTGGAGATTCCAGGGCAGCCTCCACCTGCTTGAATTGCTCTAGTAAAGCCACCAGCTTGCCTGATTCGGCGGCTAGGGTTTCTTCGTGCAACCTCTCGTCCTCCTGGATCGCAGCGTAGTCTGACTTCACCTTACTCAGGACCGTCGTAAAGAACTCCGTGAGCGCTGGAATGCACCTCTTCCCATCGAAGCCTTTCTGCTTCTTGGCGTCTTTCAGCCATGCCTGTGTATCCTTCCAGGCTGGCACGGCTAAAGTGGAGGGGAAAATATCTAGCTCCGCCTTAAGGGAGTCCATGGTTTCTTCCAAGGGGTCAGCCAGGGCTTTCTTCCACTGTGCGGCGGGAGAGGTGGGTCGTCTGTCAGTATTACGGGCCGCATAGGGGTGAAAAGGCGCTTTCCCTCTCTTAGGCGGCTTGTAGCCTCTCGGTTTCGGGGCTGGCACGCCGAGCGGGGTGGCAGGGGCCATCATCGACTGAGGCAGGAGTGGGGGGCCACGGGTTGGATGTGGGTGCTGCAAGTTAGGGATTGGTCACTGCGGGTAGCCAGCATTATGGCCCGGGTGAGGGCGGTGGGGTAAGTATGCGCCAACTTTCCAGGACGGCTTGGCGCTGTAAAGTGACATGGCCCCTCGCAAGAAGCGCCCCTCCATGTGGTAGAGCCCAGGGGCCTGTTCCACTACGAACGCGCTAAATTTCTCTACCAGGGGGCTGCATAAGAGATCAGTGACCGTAGGGTAGTAACCAAGCTCAACCGTAGCGGAGGGCCAGTTGTGCTCTTGAACCGCCGTCAGGTAGCAGAGGCCTTGGGGGAATTTGAGCCCGCTGCGTGGGCGCCATAGGCCGGGGATTTCGCGGGCTGGGGCGGTTGTGACCGGTTGGGTGAATCCGGACGAAGTGCGCTTCCGGAGCACAACATCATCTAGAGGGCACTTAGTCGGGACGGTAGGTGCCGTTTGTGGCATAGGTTTCTTGGGCCGCTTGGCCCGCTTGGGGAGAGTTGGGGGTGAGGGCGCTGGGCGCTGAGGTGCAGCGCCAAAGAGGCAGTAATTGATGATAGCGACTGCCTCTGCTTCGCTGACCAGGGTGGCCCCTAGAGGGGAGAGGGCCGCCATGCTTTAGGTGACTGATAAGGGTCAGGTAATCGTTATCTAAAAAAGATAGGTGTGGGTAAGTAAATGCCCTTAGAAAAAATTAGTCAAGCACAGGCGGGTTCCGGGACCCGTATGCGCCGCCTCCGCTAGGCCTGGCTAGGGCCGATCACGTTAGCACCGGGCGTCACATCAGATACGCTCGTGAATCATCTCGCCGCGAGGGTGGTGGCTGTTATTTCAAGTGGGGAAGCGTCCACCGGTGTTTAAAGTGTATGCCGTCACTCGGATTTAATCCGGGGCGGAGGGCCCGTGAGTCCCTCTGCTTGTGTCGGAACTACAATGCACTCCCCCGGGTCTGCCAGCCATGGGTCAACAGCATGGTGAGGCTCGCCGGGGTGTTGGATATGTGAACTGGGGCGTCCGAAGACCAACCAGTGCAGGCCCAACCTAGTCCGGGCGGGAGACGAAGGCTTAGTGGGTAGGACTTCTACACGCAAAGTGTAGTGGGCACAAGCAAGCGGACCTGGAGGGTGCCTGTGTTGAGACAAGCACTGTTGCCAGAGTTACCTGTCTATTTTTCAAGTGGGGCAGGCCACCAGCGTTTATGTGTTTATACTGTCGTGTATGCCGTCACGCAGTCATGGAAAGACTCCAAAAGGGTGGGTTCCCCACGCCTTCCAGGTGTGGGGTGGTAGCCTGTGCTCACCCGGGCAACAGGAGGGAAAGACTCCCAAGAGTAATGAATCCCCAATAGGCGACCACATGGGGCACTGCTATCCTATTATGATGCTGGTGCACCGATTTTGATTTACCCGGGTTAAGGTACAGCGGCCATCATGCTAGGGTGTCGGCCCCAACGGATACAGCACACACTGTCCCCCGAGATGCGCAGAGGCATCGGCCTTTCATTATCCCGACCCGAACGGTGCCGAGGGGCGTTGTTTCAAGTGGCGCAGCCCACTGACCAGTTAATGGGAGGTGTCTACCCCAGATCGCGTGGGGCAGATCTGATGGGCCACCGTAGTGGAGCATCCGTGTAGCCAAGAATGTCCGATAGACATTAAGAGCAGAGACCGGGGATGTTGTCCTCGGGGGTAATAATGGCGTCCAGACGGACGTCTTATGCTGTTGTCGCCCCTACTCCAGGCCAGGTGGGTGTGGGCGCGCACTTGTGGTGACGCCCAAGACCTGCCTATGCCCGGGCTGCCTTATGTCTGGCCGCTGGTCCGTCCTAACCAGCAGAGCTGGTGCGCGTGACCAACGGGGACTAGGCCGAGGCCCGGGTGTTTGGGGGCGGCTGGCTACAGCTGCGGTGCTAGTGAATCCACAGCGGTCAAGGGGCGGGGTACCGGGCTCCCGCACTCTAAGTGGGAGGGCTTCTCCAGCCAGCCGGGCACCCATGCTCGACATGTGGGGAATACCCGTGAGGGTGTTAGTTCTCTGGCACACAGGACGCAACCCCGAGGGGAGGATCGCCGCGTACATGTGCTGGGCATCCGATGGGGGAGGGGACGTACCAGAGTGCAGCACCCTGGGGGGTATCACAAGAGTGTGATGTGGGATAGGGGATGTGACGTGTGAAGGGGGAGGACAAAGGGCATGGCCTGGCCATAGCCTCGAGGCGGTAAAGGAGCGGCCATGAGGGAGGGGTGCTGCGTGTGCAAGGTGGCATTTCCGGGGAAGAGTGAGCCCGCAAAAATTGTAGGAAAATACGTACTATGCGCGTGAAGCAGCAGTCGTCGTCCAGGTGGAAGCAGATGTGTGTGTTGTCCCGTCCCACGGCCGAGAAGGTGGGGAAGAGGAGGAAAAGGCCCAGAGGAGAAGAAGTCCCCGCTGAGGACAGCGGCGGCGAGCGCAGTGGCCCAGGAGCAGAGCCGAGGGTTGTCTGAACTCCCAGGCCTGGTATCCGTGACCACCATTAGCGAACCCGAAGGAACTTACCGCTCGGAACCAACTTGGAGGTTGTGGTCGGGTCCAAGCTCTGCTTATTTCCACTTTTTTTTTTTTTTTTTTTTTTTTGGTGGGTCAGGGAGGCGGCTCTGCCGCCGACTACACGATAAGTCAGAGAGGGGAAGTGGTCTCCCGGCCCCAGCAGCTGACAGATCTGTGGAGTGGCGCCCCTCCAACCGGCACCGCCTGTTCTCTAGAACTCTCCCTACCGTCACCCGCAGGAATCTGGTTTAAGACCCCGTTGCCTGTTGGAGGCGCCAATACAGCCCACTGTTCCTCAACAGGGAAACGGTCTCCCGCCGCCTAAGAGGAAATTCCAGTGTGAAGGCTTCAGAGGCCGGGAGTGTGGGGGTCGCCAGCGGCCGGAGCGACCGTGGAATACCCACTAAACCTGCGGGGGGCCTCCCGTCCAACATCGGTGATGATGACCCCTGCCTGCGGCTGACAGGGCGCACCTTACCGGACCGCCCAGAAATGGTTTAACGTCCCTCCCTGGGACCCCGCCGTCTGCCCAATGTGAGCTCAGACAGGACCCTCTATTCCCCACCTTACGACGGGAGTAGTACCCGCCCCCAGAGGGTGGAGAAAGGGTGATGAGGACGACGTGGGATGATTTGTCAGTGACTTGGAACCCCCGCCATGTCAGGCGTAGGCGTCATCCGTGAGAGCTCGCAGAATCGCCTCTCGACTAGGGAGGCAACGCGAGCGCTCATTCGCGGCTGGTGCCTGAATGGCCCGTAAAATAGATTTACCCTTCTTAGAGAGTCGTATCCCAGTATCTCGTCCCAGGAGGTGGGATACGGGGGGAGGTAGACACTCGAGACTGCCCGCTGTGGGGGCGGTCGTAGGGTCAGGGGCAATGTCAGGCAGTTTGTCGTCATTGTCGTCCGCTGCACCCCGTTTTAACAAGTGTGCTGGGACTGGAGCAGACAGTATATCGTGCAGAGATGCCACACAGTTCGCGGGCACGAAGCGGAAATCCGCGTCGTGTATCTCCTTCATGCGCCACTTCCAAAGGGCCCAATAGTAGTTACCTACTATCCATTCCCGCCGCTGTCTGGATTTTCTTAGACTTTTGAGTATCTTCCTCCGTCCCTTCACTATGGGGTAGGCCGCTTCCTCTAGCGCCCCCAGCGCAAGGAGGGGGAACCAGGGCGACGCCCCCCATGATTCAGGGGAGAGTGTTTTAAAGCTAGAGCCAGGGTGTAGAGCGCCCAGGATCGTCATTAGACATGTCAACAGGGGCTGCAACGCGTAGGCACTGCAACCTAGAAGAATGTGACCTAGAGCCATCTCCGCCCCGCACGGGCAGAACCGCCCCATGTCGGATTTAGCGTGTCCCCGGCCATAGTACCTGTGACCGACGACCTGCGCCCCGTTCATCTCTTTCCAGAGCACCTCTTTCATCCCCTCGGGAATAGTCAGGCACCACACCTTCCCGATGTAATTCCCCGGGTCCAACACCACCCCAAACATAAAGCCTAGGGTGACCATCCATCTATCAGAGAAGGCCTCGAATTTCAATGTCTTCGCAGGCGCCTCCACTCGCGCACGCACCACCAGTTTGGTTATGTAATCTAGAGGCTGGTGGCAAAGGACGGGGGCGTCATCAATCCACCCTCTCGGCACTGTTAGCGAGCTAATATCCAATGGCCTGCCCTTCGTACGACCCTCATTGGCGAGTTTGTCAGCGAGGTTATTCATGACGTCATCTCCGTGAGCCTTGGCCTTCTCGAACTGCAGCCTTCCTGTCCTATCTCGCAGTAAGTAGAGGAGTGTTTGTAGAAGGGGTGTTGGTGGCCCTTTGCTCAGATGCCGAGGGGCATCTCCCCATCCGTCTCTCTCCATGGCCAAGAGGCCTCCGCCCAGCAAGCCCAGAACAAAGGTAGAATCGGTGTGGATGACCAAGTGGGCATCCCGCCAAGCCATCAGGCACAGCGTGACGGCTGCAACTTCAGCGACATTGTTAGAGAGGGTCGCCCCTGTCAATGAAATGGCATCTTGGAACTGCATGTCCGATACCCACGCAGAGCCTGCGGTGCAGGCGTCAGTACCATTGTCTTTAGCAGACCCATCCGTCCAGACATGTATATCCCGTTCATAGCTAATGGGGTCCGCTCCCCTGCTATCAGGCGGTGCGGCTGGAGTGTACTCAACCATGTGGTTCCGCACCCTAGTCCTCTTGTAGGCGTCCGTGACGATTCGCCCTACAATGATCGATTTCGGAGCTGTAAATATCCTTACGCATCCGAGGGGACCGTCCATGCCGGGCCAGATATTAACGCTCTGGTGCGTGTCTAGGGCGCCTAGACCCCTCAGCGGCGACCAGCTTGATGCGTGTACTAGTTCTTTCATGGCCGAGGCCGTCCTTTTCAGGCCCGTCCCCCGGAGGGGAGGGGGAGCATAAAGGTGGACTACCTTACGCACCCCGCAATCCCTAAGGGCAAGCAATTTCTTGAACCTCTGTGAGCTCGGCCTAGGCAGGGCTGGGTGGTTAAGGATAGGCACCCCCATTCTCGCCACGACGGACGGGGCAGCACAGACCACATCCAGTCCGAACTTTCTAGCAGTCAGGAATGCTTGGGACACTCTGTCCTGTAGCAGGGAGGGCATCGTGTGTGCTTGTTGTAGGAAAGGGTTAAAGCCCCTGTGTGTGCCGGCTCTACTGGATGTGGACGCCATCTTAAGGTCCATCCAGGTCCACTGTTTCCAGGGCACCTTCTGATCCCCTGTGACCAGGTCGCTCAGGAATTTCAGGTCAGTAGCCATCTTCCGGGTCGCGAGGGAAGGCGTGTTGAGGCCCCCTTCCGCCAGAGGGGCTTCCAGGGTTTTGTACGCCATCGCGGAGAACTTTCCTCGGACGAAGTTCATTATTTTGTTCCCGATTCTGTTGAGCACGCTTGGCGGGATACCATTACCATCCATTAAGAAGTGGCACCTGGAGAGCATGAGGGCCTTCGCCAGGAGCGACCTATTCCTCGCAGAGGCACCAATTGCCCGCCATTGCGATATGATCTTTCTTATGTGTTTGTCAATTTGCATCCACCTGTCGGCCGCAAAATCTCGGCTACCTACCCAGACCCCTAGCACACGCAGGGGGTCCGCAGGCGGCAGGATGTGTGCGCCCGGTATAGATTGGCCGTCCATGTCCTGCTGAGCGTAGCACGCAAGTTGGAAGTCATGTGGGCCAACCGGCTTAACGTCCGTCTTGTCCATGTTAAATTTCGATCCGATGGCCTTGGACACCGAGGACAGACAGTCAGACACCTCCTGCACAGAGTCGTCCTGTCCTATGAAAAGGTTAATGTCGTCAGCATACAGCATGACTTTCACGGGTGCCAGGCCTGGCACGGCAAGGCCCTTGACCACCTGCCGCAATTTAATGGCCAGGGGCTCAATGGAGAAGTTGAACAGCAGGCACGACAGTGGGTCACCCTGTCACACGCCTCGTTTCAACGTGAAGTACGGGCTGTACCCACTGTTAATGCGAACTCTAGACTTGCAATTATTGGTGAGGTCACTGATTAGCAGGATAAGATCAGGGGGGAGCCCTGACGCGACTAGGACCTGCAAGAGCCAGGGTTGGTCTACCCTGTCGTAAGCCTTTGCCTGGTCCAGGCCGACTATGAAACCAGGTGTGCCTGTTACATCACAGAGGTGCGCAACCTCGGAGGCCAACCTAGTGTGTTCACTCATAAGTCGCCCCGGCACGAAACCCTTTTGGTCTGGGTGGATCTTGGCCACTGCCCAGGGGGCAAGCCTCGAGTTTATCAGGTTAGTGTACATCTTACAGTCTGTATTCATGGATGAGATCGGCCTGTAATTAGATACCAGGGTAGGGTCGCCTTTCTTATAGAAAAGGCTGATGTTAGCATTCTTAAACCCTGCTCTGGAGGAGCCTCTCTCAGCGATGTCTTCGGTCAGGCTGGCAAACGCCGACCAGAACGTCATGGGCGGGTCGTCGCCGTCCTGTAGTCCAGCGAGCAGCTTTATGAGTCGCTTCCAGAAGCCGTAGTGGATACCGTCCGGCCCCGGGGCGGTGTTTGGCATTTTCGACAAGAGGGCTCTCATCTCCTCCTCCGTGAAGGGCCCCTCCAAGATATCTTCCGGCTTAGGGTCGGGGCGTTGCTGGCTCTGTATTCTAACCTCCTCCAACAGTGTCTGCTGCGCATCGAGCCTTTCATGGTCAGCGCGTTCAGGGGTGTGCAAGTCAAAGAAGTAATCTCTAGCTATGCATGTCATACCGGCGAGGCTTGTTTGGGCAATATTATCGGCTGGCCGCCGCAGCCCCTCCACAGAGACCGAGGCCCGGCTGCCCCTTTCATCCAGTTCTTTGTTAGAGGATTGCTTGAACCATTCCAATGAGTGGGTCCTGGTCATTTTCTCCCATTTAGCCTTCGTGGAGGACTCCAGAACAGATGCCCGCTCCTTCAGCAGATCGGCCACGTTTTTCTCCTTCCGTGGTGTCAGGAAACGTGTCTCACCAGCCTTGCCTTTAAACGCCGCGGTGGGGGGTTGTTTTCTTGTCATGACCTGCCAAGGCGACGCCTCGCTGGCGACAAAGTGCTTGCTCGCTCGCGGCAGGACTTCGTAAGCTGGCACAGCACAAGGCCACTTCGGCGGAGTCCTGGCTGGGGGGCGCTGCTTAGCCCACAACTGCCTGTTAGCATTCGTGACAGCGCTCATTATCATGTCAGGCGACACTATCTCCCTCTTCAAGGCTGCCACCCAGTCCTTCTTACCGGACTTTTTCATGGCACCCACTTCCTTTAGCCCTCTATCAAGGGTATCACCTTTGAAGGCCGCCCAGCGCTCTAGAGTTATAGGGCCATCGGCCGTCAATGTGTTCCACGCCAGCAAAACTGCTGGCCAGAACTTCTTCGTTTTGTCGAGTACTTCAAGGCCCGGCAGCCTGGGCGCCGGTTTGGCTTTCTTGATCCTCGGCCGCTTCGGGTACACAGGCACCATTACAAGCCTGTGGTCCGAGGCCCCTGTGTCCAAGGGCGCCACTTTGCCGGCCGACCACCCCTGGGTTGGGCGGTATATCCTATCCAGCCTGGAGTATACTCGGCCGTGCGCCGTGGCCTTGCTGTAAGACCACAGAGGCGGGGCGGGATTCGGGCCTGCAGTATCAGTAAAGCCGCACAGTGCTTTTATGTTGTTAAACACGTCCAGTAACCTGACCGGCGCTCTGTCTGGGTGAGCAGTAGGGAACCTGTCCCCCGCGAATTCCACAAAATTCCAATCCCCGGCCGCAAAGCAGCCTCCCCAATGTGTTCTGGCCTGTCGCCTCACGAATGCCTCTAGCCTACCATCTAACCTCTCATAGAAACTGGTTAAGGAGGACTGCCCCTTCGATATATCACCGTACACTCCGAGGATCCAGAGGGACTCTCTGCTGGTTCTGTGGGAGGCATGAACCAGCACCGCGTACCCGGGGACCACAACCTCTTTGTGTAGAACGTCCCATCCAGAGCCGGCTTTGACCACGATCGCCACGCCAGCTCTGTGCGCTAAGCCGGACTGTTCCAGGACCTGCACTCGCCGACTGATTGGGAGCGATGTTGTGTGTGTTTCCGTTAGTACCAATACGTCAATGTCTTCCAAGGTTAGCAGGTGTTCAACCAGGCGCATTTTGGCTTTGTCTCTGGGCGCGGCTCGGGAGCCCTGCCCGCACATGTTCCACGTGGCTATTTTAAAGGGTTTCTTAGTTAGCACTAAGGGGGGGTCCTCTGGCACTGCCTCAGCCCCATTCGGGAGCCTCCCTCCGGCCCTTTTAGGGGCCGAGGTCTGGCCCGACCCTGAGCTGGGGGGGGGCGGATCGCTGTTTGAGCCTGCATCCCTCCGCCTTGGAGGTGCAGGGTGGGGGTTTTCGCAAATCTGGCTGTTTGAGACACTGGCAGCCACCACACCAGCCAGGGAGGTACCCGCTGTTCCTCCGCCGTCACCGTCAGCCCCTCGGCCCTGAGCCGGGTAGCCAACAGCCTGTGCGGGATGTCTTGAAGTGGCGAGCTTGTATTCCATGGAGCTGTGGAGGGGGATTGCCCCGTAAGTGACCAGATCAGTAGGCAGGGGAACGCCGGAGGGCCATGGCTAATTCCCCTCTAAATTGTATGGTGGACGGGTGCGTTCCGGGAGCAAAAAACAGGTCTTCGCCGAGAATATACCGTATACAAGGACAGTCAGTGAGTCATCAATCTACTACAGGCAACGCGAGGGGCATAAGTGGGTCAGGGGCACCACAGACACATAACAATTTGAGAACGCTATAGAAATAAGCAGTCTAGAGACACATTAATCCAGGCCGGCAAAGGCATCAGTCTTTATCAATATCGAGAGCTACCTTCTAGGCACCACCCGCGGCCTCGTCTTGTTCTTCCTCCTCCTCAGGGATGTCCGCACTGGGAGATAAACCTCGGGCCCGTTTACTCTTCCTGGAGCCTCGGGACTCAACGGAGGACTTGTCCGCTTTCTCTTTCTTCTTCTTCGGTGAAGGGATGGCCGTCTCGCTCTTCTTAGGCGAGGACCTATCCGCCTTTTCCCTCTGTTTCTCTAGGGCGTATTTGATAGTGCCCGGCACCGCGCTCATGTAAGTGTCCCTGGCTGCTGCCACATCAACTCTGGAATTGGGAGCGCTGCCCTGCCTGCTGATGGTCTTAACGCTGGCCGCCATGTAAATGTTCCTGTCGTTCCATATCTTCCTTCTTATGGCGGGGAAGCCGAAGAAGAGAGGGATGTACTTGTCATAGGACTCCTTGTCCTTGAATACGCTCAAAGCGAGCCAAGCAGCGGCCGCTGGGGACGCCAGCCCATCACCAACCAGGATGTGTAGAATCGCGATGGCTGGGATGTCCGCCTCTCTCCCGTCGAAGCAAGGAACGGGTTCTCCTATAAGGTTCACCAGCCCGCTGAATTCGTCTTGTGCACGCAGAACCCCCAGGGCTTTACCGAAAGCAAGGCGGTCCATATTGTATTTCCCCAGGTCGTTGACATAGTGAAGGAATCGGGGGGAAATAGGGCGCGGGGCAATCGCTATGGGCGCCAGCTTTCCCCAAAGGCGATCTGTTTCTTTAGAGTGGCTGACCCTGTGCCGCTTAATTTGGATGCATGTCCTCCACCATTGGTTTTCGAAGGAGCGGGCTGCGGGGTCGTCATATATGACTTCGGCAGCCTCCTCCCCGATATCCATCACTCCTTTCCGTCGTACGAATGAGAATTCCGACCACTCGCTCGTGGGGTCGTGGTCCAGTCCTAGCAGGTTAAACGACAGCATGAAGTCGCCCTTGTACAACTTGACCGCCGACTCTACTTCTTCTATCGAGGCGGTGGGATAGGCCGAGACGAGAGTGCGCCTGATGTGTTTCATCTCTGCTATCGATTGCATCCAGGCCAGAGCGGTTGGGAGGTCGTTGTCGTGTTTCTCCAACGTGAGGGATAAGTGCTCCTCAGTCATGGAGGGGAACGCGGACACCATTTGCCTCAAATTCTGCGAGAAAGGCAGATCTTCGTACGTATCCGACGTGGAGCGAGTGTCGAAATGTGGTTCCATGGTGTGTGGGGATATTTCGTCCGAAACCGGGGATGCGGCCTTTGGGATATGCCACGCGTCACTACGCTTCTTTCCTTTCTTATTGGATATAGCACCAACGTCCTCTGCAGTAATACCGGCTGCCTTAACCAATGCGGCGCCTTGTAGCGGCCTGATGTTCGAGAACAAAATCGACTCTTCCTCGTCCAGGGGCATCAAGGAGGGCAGGAGGGGGAGAGAGATGGTAGGGAGCGGAACACCTGCCAAGATATCGTCTCTGTCCTGTTCCACGGTCCGACCAAGCGCCAAAGAGGTCAACGCTCGTTGGACCGCCGGGTGTCTACTTATGTCCTTGTCGGGCAGTAACGTAGTATGATCCGGCTCACTTCCGCTGGTCATGTCGACGTCCATGAGGCTCCCTGGCCATGTGTATTCCGTGGTTTGCTTGTCGCTGCGCGGTGAGGCCACTGCAACGACGGCTACATCTGACGGATTGACCGGGATCTCCTGAGAGGAGAGCTGGAGGGGGGACTGCAGGGCGGGCCTGGTGGTATCCTGGGATATCGATGTCATCACCGGCGGAGGGGTACCGCTGATGTGCGAACGGCTAGTAGCCACCGAACCTTCATCGGCTTTCGGCACCGACGAATCGGGGTGAATGGATTGGAGTAAGATCGGTGTTTGATCTATCGTACTCGTTAGTCCCGAAGGGTTTGTGGAAAACGGCAATAAATTCTCGTACACGCAGCAGTAGCATCGCCTGCGGGGTCCACTTGGTGCACAGCACCTTGTGTAAGTAAAGGCTTGGAGCCTGGGCAATAATGTGTCATAGACGTGTGTATGTCAGTATAAGCGACCTTTTGGCACCGGAGGGGAGTTCACCAACCGCCTGCATGCGAAGAGGAGGCCCCTTCCGCGAATCTGCCGTATTCGTACGACATAACTTGGTCCGAGACCGACGCTGGAAGCCAGCCATCTCTCCTCAGAGAAGCCAAAACTGCTGGCAGGGAACCTTTATGGGATTTGCAGAGGAGCTGGATTCTGGACTCCGTGAGGCCCATCCCCTGCGTTATGCTCCCGGCGAGCTGTAGGTTGAGGAACCTGATTAGGGTATCCACGACCTGGTAGGGGGGGTTGTCAACGGGTGGGGGAGCGGCGATCGACAGCCTCACGTCCGACACTGCAGAGACCGCGTCATCTGTATCCATCTTCGAGCCTATCTCCTCGATGACAGAGAGAGGGGCCGCTGGCCGTGTAAAAGGGGCTTTCGGGAGGGGGCGTGAAGGGGAAGGGGGGACTCTGGGTGTACCGGGGGCAGGAGGGACGGGCAGCTCCCATGCAGACCTGTCCAGGGAGATGATTCTTTCCGCGGCTTTCTTTTTTATGACGAGCGTCCGGGCAGGTTGGCTAACCAGACTGTTTCCGCCGACTTTCATGAACGGGAGCGGGCATTCTTCCGTGAAGTGATCAGTGGAGTAACAGCACTGACATGCGTAGGGGCGTCTCGCGCTCCAAGTAGGTTCAAAATTCAGGAGGGGCGAAGAGTCAGGGATTGAGCCGTGCTTGTGACCCCAGTCCATCAACCAAGGCCAATAGACCGAAGCGGAATCTAGGATGAATGTGCCCCTGAATTTCGAGGTGGCACCTGCTTTTCGGACGCCCAAGACGCGCCAACCGAGCCTGGTATCGCCCATCTCGAAATCTAGGAGGCGCTTACGCATCTGAGTGTAGATGGTGTTGTCGTCTGCTAGAGAACCCTTCACGACCCATTCCAAATCTCTGGCTCGTTCTGCTGGGGCGAACTTCCGTATAACGTACACAGCGTTACCCTCCGAGAGCCTGACCAGATCGTATTTCAGAGCTTCTTTCTCTCCATCCGAGCCGGAAGGGACTGTGCACAGCATCCAGTCCTGCCTGGGGTCCATCTTCTGCAGCGCGACCGCACATCGCCAGCGCGTTGCGAGCTTAGAGCGGAGGGTACTGAGCTTGGGATCCTTATATTGTGGTCCGACCTGTGCCACCCTGGCGATCATAAAGTGGAAGCCAGGCGCGTTATAGATTTGGGAGAACTCGTCCCACGTCCAGCTCTTCGCAGGTTCCATGGGGTCCTCGTACCTGTTATTCCAGCGGGGCAGGCCTTTCGGCACCACCTTGGCCAACTCGTCCACAGTGTATAACTCCAGCGGTCTCGGGAGATAAAGCTTAGAGTCCACTGGTTCCTCCATCTTAACAAAGAGGCTATCCAGCGGCATCTTGCCAGTCGGAGTCGGGAACAAGGGTCCCACCCTCTCAGCGTAGTCCTGATAGTTAGACTCCGGCCATAAGTCTTTGGCCGAAGGTCGTGGAGCTTTTTCTGGGACAGCCTCGTTCGGGACATCCACAACCGACGCACCATCAGCGAAGGGGTCGTCCCCCATATCCGTCTCATCCGGGTTCGCTCCCCCGTCTAGCATGTCAACTACTTTCTCCTGCTCCTGGATCTGCTCGGTCAGGGACCTAGAAAGAGCCCGCGCCCGATCGATGTCGAAGCCGGGAGCTGGGGACTCCAGGGCGGCCTCCACCTGCTTAAACCGTTCCAGCAGAGCTACCAATTTGTCCGACTCAGCAGTCAGGGTCTCCTCATGCAGCCTCTCGTCTTCCTGGATCGCGGCGTAATCCGATTTCACCTTGCTCAGGACTGTTGTAAAGAATTCCGTGAGCGCTGGGACACAGCTTCTCTTGTCGAAGTCCTTCTGTTTTTTGGCGTCTTTCAGCCAGGCCTGCGTATCTTTCCATGCCGGCACAGCTAAAATGGACGGGAATATATCCAACTCCGCCTTAAGGGAGTCCATGGTCTCCTCCAAGGGGTCAGCGAGAGCCTTCTTCCACTGCGTAGCAGGAGACGAAGGGCGCCTGTCATTGTTGCGGGACGCGTAGGGGTGAAAGGGCGCTTTCCCTCTCTTAGGCGGCTTGTACCCTCTCGGTTTCGGCTTCGGGGTCGGGACGCCGAGTGGGATGGCTGGGGCCATCATCGACTGGGGTGGAAGAGGGGGGCCGCGTGCTGGGTATGGGTGCTGCGAGCCAGGCATAGGCCGCTGAGGGTAGCCAGCGTTGTGACCAGGGTGGGGGCGCCCAGGCAAGTGCGCGCCGACCGTCCAAGAAGGCACGGCGCTGTAAAGCGAGATGGCCCCAGACACGAAGTCCCTTACCATATGGTAGAGTCCGGGGGCCTGTTCAACTACGACGGCGCTGAACTTCTCCACAAGGGGGCTGTTCAGGAGGTTAGCGATAGTCGGGTAGTATCCGAGCTCGACCGACGCAGACGGCCAGTTGTGCTCCTGGACCGCATTCAAGTAGCAGAGACCTTGCGGGAAGCGGAGTCCGGCACGTGGGCGCCACAGGGTGGGGACCTCACGGGCTGGGGCATGCGTGATCTGTGGGGTGACCTTGGGCGGCGCGCGCTTCCGGAGCACGATGTCGTCCAGAGGGCATTTGTACAGAGGGGTGAGTGGTTTCTTAGGTGTGGGCGTCTTAGCCCGCTTGACTCGTACGGGGCGGGTTTGGGGTGGAGGCGCCGGGCGCCGCAGCGCAGAGCCAAAGAGGCAGTAGTTGATAATAGTAACTGCCCCCGCTTCGTCGACTAGGGTGGCTCCCAAGAGGGAGGCGGTCTTCATGTTTCTCGTGATTGGGCACAGATCAATCTAATGCGTATCTAAAGAAAAGATAGGTATGGGTAAGTGAATGCCCTTAGAAAAAATTTGTCAAGCACGTGCGGGCTCCGAGACCCATACGCGCCGCCTCCGCTAGGCCTGGCTAGGGCCGACCACGTTAGTACCGGGTGTCACTTCAGGCACGCCCGTGAATCTCTCTCGCCATAAAGGTGGTAGCTGTTGTTTCAAGTGGGGAAGCGTCCACCGGCGTTTAAAGTGTATGCCGTCACTCAGATGTAATCCGGGGCGGAGGGCCCGTGGGTCCTACTGCTTATGTCGGAACTACAATGCACTCCCCTGGGTCTGCCAGCCATGGGTCAACAGCATGGTGAGGCTCGCCAGGGTGTTGGATATGTGAACTGGGGCGTCCGAAGACCAACCAGTGCAGGCCCAACCTAGTCCGGGCGGGAGACGAAGGCCTAGTGGGTAGGACTTCTACACGCAAAGCGTAGTAGGCATAAGCATGTGGACCTGGAGGGTGCTTGTGTTGAGACAAGCACGCCCGCCAGAAACACCTGTCTATTTTTCAAGTGGGGCAGGCCACCAGCGTTTACATGTTTAGACTGCTGTGTGTGCCGTCACGCAGGTGTGGAAAGGCTCCACAGGGGTGGGATCCCCGCACCTCCCGGGTACGGGGCGAGGACCTGTGCCCACCCGGGCAACAGGAGGGAAAGACTCCCAAGAGTAATGAATCCCCAGTAGGCGACTACATGGGGCACTGCTATCCTATTACGGCGCCAGCGCACCGCTTTTGATTTACCCGGGTTAAGGTACAGCGGCCATCATGTCAGGGTGTCGGCCCCAACGGACATAGCACACACTGCCCCCCGAGACGCACAGAGGCAACGGCCTTTCATTATCCCGACCCGACCGGTGCCGAGGGGCGTTGTTTCAAGTGGCGCAACCCACTGACCAGTTAAGGGGAGGTGTCTACCCCAGACCGCATGGGGCAGGCCTGATGGGCCACCGTAGTGGAGCATCCGTTTAGCCAGGAGTGTCCGACAGACACTAAGTTCAGATACCGGGGAAGTTGTCCTCGGAGGAGAGGTGGCGTCCAGATGGACGTCTTATGCTGTTGTCGCCCCTACTCCAGGTCAGGTGGGTGTGGGTGCGCACTTGTGGTGACACCCAAGACCTGCCTATGCCCGGGCTGCCTTATGTCTGACCGCTAGCCCGTCCTAACCAGCAAAGCTGGTGCGCGTGACTAGCGGGGACTAGGCCGAGGCCCGGGTGTTTGGGGGCGGCTGGCTACAGCTGCGGTGCTAGCGAATCCACAGCGGTCAAGGGGTGGGGCACCGGGCCCCCACACTCTAAGCAGGAGGGCTTCTCCAGCCAGCCGGGTACCCATGCTCGACTTGTGGGGAATACCCGTGAGGGTGTTAGTCCTCCGGCACATAGGGCGCAACCCTGAGGGGCAGATCGCCGCGTACATGCGCCGGGCAATCTAGAGGGGGGGGTGGACGTACCAGAGGGCAGCACCCCGGGGGGTAATACGAGAATGTGACGCGGGAAGGGGATGTGATGCGTGAAGGGGTGGGACAAAGGGCGTGGCCAAGTCACTGCCTCGATGCGACAAAGGAGCGGCCATGAGGGAGGGGTGCTGCAGGCGCGTGGGGGCGTTTCCAGAGAACTATGAGCTCGAAAAAATCACAGAAAATACGTACCACGCATGTGGGGTAAGAGTGGAAGTCCCGGGAGGTTATGAAGACGAATGTCGTCCCGTCCCACGGCCGAGAAGGTGGGGAAAAGAGGGCTGGGCCCGAAACGAGAAAACGTCCCCGCAGAGGACAGCGGCGGCGAGCGCAGGGGCCCAGGAGCAGAGCCAGTGGTCGTCTGCACTCCCAGGCCGGGTATCCGTGACCACCATCAGCGTACTCGAGAGTACTTACCGCTCGGAACCAACTTGGAGGTTGTGGTCGGGTCCAAGCTCTGCTTCTTTCCACCTCCACTATGCGATGCCACCCACTCACCGCCTTCCACTTCACCGCCTCCTGCAGCCCCGTAGCCGCATGTGTGTAGTTTAGACTTTGTATTTAGACTCGGACTCGATGGGGAATGTCCCTCACTCGATGTCTCGATTATAGACGTTTGTTATTGCGCCCTGCCTTGCTTGTAGTAAACCCTGACTTGCTCGATCGCACCTCCGCCCTTCGGACTTCGGCCCTCAAGACTGTGTGGTCCATTCCCCCGCCCTCGCGTGCTAACTCCCACCCGTAGCACCGCCGGGCTAGCCAGCTGGACCAAACCCCCACTTCAGTCAGCCCCTTCAGTGTCGTACCTAGTCAGAGCATGTAGTCGCTGAGACAGATTGGGCGCCCGTCATGCTTTTGGGCAGTCGCTTGGGTATTAGGTCTGACAAGCCCATAAGTCATCATACCCATCCCCTCCTCTTCCTCCCGGAGATTATATTCCTGCCAGCGCGCACAGACGAGTGGAGAACCTATTTCTGTCGGCAAACGGACTAGCCTCAAGTCTCCCTTTTATTCCTCTCTCGGCTTCCATTCACTGGTCTCTGTCGGAGACCGTTGGAATTACCGATTCCATCGCAAGACCCTCTGAACCTTCCAGACCTGCCTTGCGTGCTCTTTTCCTTGTCATTCCATGCAAAGCTAGCTCCTGCATATCATTGCGGTTAGCACCAGATTTTTACTAGAATAATTCAAGGCCGCAAAACGTGCAATCAGCTACTCACCCCGCATTTCCTAGACTTTTCCAACTCCTTGGTATCAAGTCACCGCAGTACTTACAGAATCCTATCACAGTATAGTTGTTGACGTGTCTTGCCTTTTGTGTCTGCTGGTCATATGGTTGAGGTAAGCTCCAAGACTGGACGGAGTTTGAATGTCATGTTTATGCTTGAATCCCGTCACACCTCGAATGGTTGGCAACCGGATCTGTCAACCGGACCTGTCGATCTGCCAATCCCCAACCATTTCACATTGGGTCATTAACCTGAGGTAGAAAAAACTGAGCAAGTTTGACCTGTTAGCGGGTCCACAAATCAACTTCACATAAAGGGATGCAGCCGGAACACCGGTGAAGGGGGGTTTTAGGGGGTAGGACACAGGGCACTCCTGTCCAAAGGCCCTAGGCCAATTTGGCGAGCCCTGATGGAGGATGGAGATAACGACTGAAAGGAAGGTGCTTTAGCAATAAACATACATAGCACATTCTCAGTATTTGAGCGATCACTCTGGGTCAATTCATCAGATCGATGAGTCATCACTTGGGGGCTTCATAGGTTTGCTTGCTCCGGTAAGGTTTTGGAAGAATTAGCAGGCAGTGAATTCCTTGTCTTTTGAGGCCTGGGGCGACAAAAAGGTAAGGTATCAGTTCACACACAACCATACATACAGCCCAAGCACCAATCAACATGGAGGAGGGAATAAGAGTCGCCCAGAGTCGACTGGAGGCGTCAAAGGGTAGGAAAGCAGTGACGGAAAGGTAGTGAATGATGCGAAGAGCCGCACGAGCGAGGCAAGGGTGTCATGAGTCAGATCGCTCGCTGAAAACGGCACTACAGACACACTCCAGTAGAGTACCAAACGGCTATAGCACCCTCGCTACTGACCACATATTGCTTGCAGCTTTGGATACTGAACGTTGGGAGGTCAGCAAGCAGATCAAGCAGAGGTCCATCGAGACGCTCACTCAGTGGCCACTGATAAAAGGGTATGTGGTGTTTTTCACCCGGTGTGGTGTTTTTTGTGGTGTTTTTCGCCAGAAGTCAAATCACCACAAATACTTGTGGTGATTTGTGTGGCGATTTCACCACAAGTCCAAA
>Ga0307515_10004203_pt1 | contig 29963 bp, 35 predicted proteins | sample 17_EM_MG_FD_194513 | JGI IMG/M metagenome (GOLD analysis project Ga0307515, IMG submission 194513) | Populus trichocarpa ectomycorrhiza microbial communities from riparian zone in the Pacific Northwest, United States - 17_EM | ecosystem: Host-associated > Plants > Roots > Unclassified | place... | reverse complement strand
ATCCCATATGTCTTTGCAATGTGGGTCCATTGTTCGTTGGCTGACCGTTTTCCCTGATGTGACGGACCAGATTTGCGGTTCTTCTGTTCCATTGCCTGATGTCGGTCTGCAGATGACGGTGTGGTCTTTGGTTGGTGTTTGGTGCGGTGAGCTTGGGCAGTTGGGCCTGGACGTTCTCTATGCTGTGATGGAGCAGGGAGCTGATCTTGGACTGCTTTTCTTTTTCCTTTTTCATTTGCAGTCAACCGCGCAGGGGAATGGGGGTGTTCGTGAGGGCTGCTTTCGTTACTAGAGGAGGAGAAAGCACGTTGCACAAAGCAACGGGACTTTTTCCGCTGCAATTGTATCAGCTCATGCCTCCAAGCCAGATGAGAGTAAAATATTAGCAGAGACGCACGGGGGGGGCCTCTTCCTCATCAGAAGAGCGGCCTTGATTCTCGTCATCATAGAAGTGCTCCTCCTCATCCTCATCATTGGGCTGGCGCTTGCCTCTCTTCAATTGGGACTTCGGCCCTAGCAGGCCCACTCTCGTCTGCTTGTGGGGCGATGGACATCAGTTACTGTAGAGGGGTGGACCGGACTGTTTAGAATACCTTTTGGTTCTCCACATCATCTTCATGTCGGCGTTCCACAGTTCCCTTCTGTGTCTGAGTATACATCAGCTATACACCAAAAAGTGGGTCCTCAACACTTCTACACACCTGTGGCTTTTTTTTCGGAGAAACTGTGGCTTGAGTGCCATCGCCTCTGACGAAACGAAACTGCAATGTGCCATTTCACATCTAAGTGCAAATGAACCACGTGACCAACTAGAGCCGTTGACATCACCTCTTCGCCTCGGCGTGCCATCAGAGTGTCTTTTCGTCCTGAATGATCGCACAAAAGGTAAAGAGAGAGAGGGAATTCCTTTCAATCCCTAAGTCCGCAGACACAAGATGCGTCAGCGGCTGGGTGTTTGGCCATGTTTTCATGCCCCCAGGCCAGAAGATTTATAAGCAGGACTTCACCTGATCGGGGCACTTCCCGCTCCTTGTTCTTCAACCGTGACGTCTGCCTACCCTGGCACCCTTCTCAAGTACCCTCCCCATTGCTGATACCCCCTGCATGGTTAATGCACTCACCATTGTCACTTTGGTGGCCAGCCCCAACGCATTAAACAAGACCGGTAGAAGTTTCACAAATCCGTCCTGATCTCATCCGTTGATCAAGTATTACAGTCGCCTTGGCCACCTGGACACTTGCTTCACATATGGACCATCCATCTCCAGCTCCCCATCCCACCGTGCCTCCAGCGTTACCCGTCTGTCACTGCAATCCTCATCCTGTTTCCAGTTCTAACTTACCATGATTTTTCTCGCTCTCAGATGTCTCCCTCACACCCGTTGCTCAACGACATCCCTGGCCCACCTAGTTCAGGCACTCGTAGCGTGGTGCTCCATTGAGTTCAGTCACCCGGATACATCAAATCCGTCTGCTTTGATGGACAAATACCTCTCCCGGCCCAAGTCAACTCCACCTATCACCGTTCAACGGATATCCGGCCATCAGCAAGTGCCTTTCACTCACCCCTAATACAACTACAATTACTTACCGCATTCCAGCTGCCATGCAGCGACACTTTCAAGAAGTTTGTCGCGATTGTAACCAGCACCCACGAACCCTCACCCGTTTGGAATCGAGGCACTCAACCTCTCGTACATATTCCAACACACCCGGTATACATTCCAGTGATGACCTCATGTCCCCGATTACCAGGCATCGTTAATGTGGTTGATCTAGATATTGGTTATCCCAGGTGGTGAGCTCACTCCTACCATCGTTACTCGTGCTAACTTGGTGTCCAGCTTTGTTATTCGTGTGCCCCAGTAGTGAGCATGGCCGGTGATGTTTTCCGCTAGCTGGTGGCATGTGGCGTGCGGTAGGTTTAGGCGTTGGCCTACGGTATTACACTCTTGTACCGGGTACTCTTATGTTATCAATCCAAATACTCCTCCCACAACTCAGGCTGAATGTACAACTGTGACAAGTGGGATCCAACGGTGAAAGCTGGAACGAGCTCCTTGATGCGGTTTTTTGTGATTCTCTGAAATTTGATGCGCTTCCGTGCACATACTCAGGTAGTCCGATGCGCTTCCACAAACTCCGGCGATGATCTGAAGCGCTTCCATGAAACAGACCAGTGTTTTGATGCACTTCCATGAACCTGCGTAGCACTTCCACGTATATCTCTCCAACTGTCATTCGATACATGGGCATTGAGAATATACAAATGATTCTATGTGACGCTAGGCAATGTAAGCGCATGGAGGCGCATCGGGCTTAAGTGGGTGTTTTCCTGATGTGGCCAGCTCTACATGTCCAGCATTGGGCGAGACAATAAGTTCCTGTTCGACAACCAGGGCAGCGCGGTCCTAAATATCCGTAACAAGGCTCTCAACTTTGGAGGAGAGTATCAGGTCTGTCGATGTGGCTATAAACCTCGCCGCGCACCGGTTTCCGACCAGCCAGGCGTAGGTATTCGAAGGTGACACCAACACGTTGTCATTGTTCACCGTCCAGAACAAATGGTCTCTTGGTGGTCCTAAAATGGTTGCCAAGTTTAAAAACTTTGACGACAAGCCCATTGAACTCCACGTCCGGGGCAAGTTGCTGAGCAGCAACGGCAAGATCATCCTGAACGATCAACCCGTTGCGAGGTTCGAGGGTGGAATTCTGGAGCCAATAACCGAGCAACCGAACAAATTTGAGACTGTCAGCAAAGTGACAGTCGCACCCTTGAGTACGTCCATCCTGTCACTGAGCTCCACTATCATTTCTTACCCCCCGATGTATCATCAGTCGATGTTGCCATGGTTGTGACCCTCTTAGTGTGCTTGCAAGACATTTCTAGTGAGGATTGAACGTGTAATAGTGGGTGCGGAACGACCGTGTGGATATTCTATAAAATTATTGCACGTTTGCCTAGATTTTGTCCGTATAATGATAGCGTTGATCGCATCCCCTGCTGTGCCAGTAGAGCCTTCGTGGTTCCCGTTGTGCTGCTTGGCGCCAATCCCGCACCGTCCGACCCGGGAGAGACCCGCTTGGCCCGCATCTGGCAGAAAGTTCTCACAATCGCAGCCTCCTCCGAACCAGCCTAGATTTCCGTTACCACCCCCGTCCAAAGCCGTCGTCGTGACGATGAGCGACGACTTTGTCCGTCTCGTGTCCCAGGCAAACCCGGCGAACAACCAATACCAACAGACGAGCACTGGATATCCACCAAAGTCCTCTCGTGACCAACAACTCGATCCGTTCTTCGACGATGAAGATGACGACGGCCCCGACAGCGCTTTCAGTCGACCTTCTCCTATGCCAATGCACTCGCAGTCCTCTGGGATTAACCTGACTAAAAACGCTGCTCTCCCCGCTGGTGCTTCCCAACCTTGGTCATTCGATGATGAAGACCCACACCAGACCCACCCCGGATCGACCTTGCCTTCACCCTCCGGTTCGACGCTGAACGAGAAGAAGAGGAAACGACGAATACCGCAGATCAAGTGGGAGTGGCCATGGAAGAAGAAAGAACAAGTATTGGCTGGGGAGAGGACAATAGCCCTCAACAACCCATCCACCAACGATGGGTATTGTTCCAACTATGTCACCACCAGCAAGTACAACATGGCCACGTTTTTGCCAAAGTTCCTGCTAGGCGCGTGTCCTCGGTTTACCTCTCAATTGTCTGTTCTCTAACGTGAGCCCATCTCCAGAGCAATTCTCGAAATACGCCAACTTGTTCTTCCTGTTTACTGCTTGCATTCAACAAATCCCCGGAGTCTCACCCACAAACCGATACACTACCATTGCGCCGCTACTTGTTGTATTATTCGTATCTGCTTTTAAGGAGGTTCAAGAGGATTTAGTGAGCACGCCTGCGCTTGATCGCTACGCAGTTCCTAATCTTTTGATCTCAGAAACGGCACCAATCTGACGCCGAGCTCAACTCAAGGAAAGCCAAAGTTCTCAACGGTGGGAACACATTCGACGAGAAGAAGTGGGAAGATATCAGTGTAGGTGACATCGTCCGTCTGGAGAGTGATGATTTCATTCCAGCGGACTTGGTGTTGATCGCCTCGAGCGAACCCGAAGGCTTGTGTTATATTGAGACTTCAAACCTGGATGGGTACGTGATCCGAGACATCTCCCTCCTGCGACTCAACATGAAACCCCCATGCAGAGAGACAAACTTGAAGATCAAGCAGGGCTCCCCGCAAACCTCACACATGACTGCGCCGCACTTGGTTACCACCCTCAACGGTGCTCTGCGTTGCGAACACCCTAACAACTCGTTGTACACCTTCGAGGGTACATTGGATCTGACCTCCAGTGTGGGTGTCCCAAAGCAAGTGCCGCTGGGACCAGATCAAGTACTGCTACGTGGTGCGCAGATTCGGAACACCCCGTGGCTGTACGGTTTAGCAGTGTACACTGGACATGAGACGAAACTGATGAGAAACGCGACGTGAGCAGACAGCTTTCCATTTGCCCGCCCCTATCTCAGCCTTTGCTCAGGGCCGCTCCCATCAAACGAACTGCTGTCGAACGCCAAGTCAACACTCAAATTGTATTCTTGTTCGGTCTCTTACTTGCTTTATCGATTGGTTCCACCATCGGCAGTAGCATTAGGTCGTGGTTCGTTTCGTCGCAGCAGTGGTACTTGATCGAGACTAACAATATTGCTGACCGAGGTACGTCGTTTTGTAATTGTGGCACTCTCTGACTGGGTGTTGATTTTGTGATAGCCAAGGGATTTGTTGAAGGTCGTGTGACACCGGTACCTGCTCAGGAATTTACTGACAACGCATCGTGTGAACAGATATCTTGACATTCATCATTCTGTACAACAACCTGATTCCAATCTCGCTCATCGTTACGATGGAGGTTGTCAAGTTCCAACAGGCTCAACTCATAAACTCGGACCTGGACATGTACTACCCGAAAACAGACACGCCAGCACTCTGCCGGACATCTTCTCTCGTTGAGGAACTCGGTCAAATCGAGTACGTCTTCAGTGACAAGACCGGGACTCTCACTTGCAACGAGATGGAGTTTAAATGCTGCAGCATCGCGGGTGTAGCATACGCCGAAACCGTGGACGAAAGTAAGCGAGCCGATGCTGAATTGATCGGGTCTAGCAGGGAGGGCGAACAAGACGGGTGGAAGACCTTTAAGGAGCTTTCCAGTATCCTTGAAGGTGGCACAAATCCGTTTTCGGACCCCGCTGACCGTGGTCGGAATAAGGAGAAAGAAGTGATCGAAGAGTTCCTCACCCTCCTTGCGGTCTGTCATACGGTCATCCCTGAGATGAAGGACGGAAAACTCCGGTATCAGGCCAGCAGTCCGGATGAGGCCGCGCTGGTCGCTGGAGCAGAACTGTTGGGTTTCCAGTTCCACGTGAGTCCCGCAAACATTCCACTCTTACGTTGTGGGTGGTGACTCATAGACCCTAGACTCGGAAGCCCAAGTCGGTGTTCGTCAATATTGAGGGAACGAGCCGAGAATTCGAGATCCTCAACGTTTGCGAGTTCAACTCCACGAGGAAACGGATGTCCACCGTAATTCGTGGCCCAGATGGCAAGATCAAGCTGTATTGCAAAGGCGCCGACAACGTCATTCTGGAGCGCTTGGGCCCAAATCAACCGTACACAGACCGAACGTTGGCTCACCTGGAGGTATGTGGAAGTTGGAGAGAACCCTACACGTTCTCATGTAATTCCACAGGAATATGCGACCGAGGGACTCCGAACCTTATGTATTGCCTGGCGTGACGTTTCCGACGCGGAATACCGACAGTGGTCGGTTATTTATGACAAGGCCGCTCAGACTATCAACGGTCGTGGCGAAGCATTGGACAAGGCTGCTGAACTCATTGAGAAAGACATGTTCTTGCTCGGTGCAACGGCGATTGAGGATAAGCTCCAGGATGGTGTTCCGGATGCGATCCATACCTTGCAGATGGCTGGTATCAAGGTATGGGTGTTGACGGGTGATAGACAAGAAACCGCTATCAACATCGGAATGTCGTGCCGATTGATCTCGGAGTCTATGAACTTGGTGCGGAACATTCTTCTTGGTTTTGAGCGCCGTGGTTTATCCCACCGACAGGTCATTGTGAACGAGGAAACTGCGCTCGGGACGAAGGACTTCCTCGAAAGGCGGTTGACCGCGATCAAGAACCAAAGGAGTACCGGAGAGCTAGAAGATCTCGCCCTGATTATTGGTCAGTAGCTGCAGTGGATGTATGAATTCTTTGCAGACGCTGATATCCCGCTTAGATGGCAAGAGCTTGACATTTGCCCTTGAAAAGGTGACATCCAAGGTCTTTTTGGAATTGGCTATGTTATGCAAGGCTGTTGTCTGCTGTACGTCACGGGCACCACTAACTGAACCCTACCCTTGCTTAACGTCATTGTAGGCCGTGTGTCGCCACTGCAGAAAGCCTTAGTCGTCAAGTTGGTCAAGAAGAACACAAGTTCGATTTTGCTGGCCATTGGGGACGGTGCTAACGATGTCAGTATGATCCAAGCTGCACACGTTGGAGTCGGAATCTCCGGTGTCGAAGGTCTCCAAGCAGCTCGTGCTGCGGATGTCGCAATTTCACAGTTCCGATTCCTGAAGAAATTACTCCTCGTTCACGGCGCTTGGAGTTACCAGCGGCTTTCCAAACTGATTCTCTGTGAGTGTTCTGGTATCCTACCCAATCCCTCTTTACCAAACACCACGTCCTAGATTCGTTCTACAAGAACATTGTACTCTATATGACACAGTTTTGGGTGAGTAGACGGTTGACCGAGAAAGAAGTGCACAGATTCACACCACCACAATTTAGTACTCGTTCTTCAATAACTTCTCCGGACAAATCGCCTACGAGTCATGGACGTTGTCCTTGTACAATGTCGTTTTCACCGTCCTGCCCCCTTTCGTCATCGGTGTATTTGACCAATTCGTTTCCGCGCGTATCTTGGATCGGTATCCTCAGCTCTACACCCTGGGCCAGGAGAATGTGTTCTTCACAAAGACCGCTTTCTGGCTTTGGATCGTGAACGCGTTATACCATAGTCTGGTCTGTCCTTACCAACCTCGTGATTGGCGCATTCTGATTAAACTCCACTCTGTGAAGGTCACATTTGGGTTCTCAATCATTCTGTTCTGGGGAGACCTCAAGCAATCCAATGGCCTGGATTCTGGCCATTGGTTCTGGGGAACTGACCTATACCTTATCGTGTTGCTCACCGTCTTGGGGAAGGCTGCCTTGGTTTCAGAGTAAGCTTTTATCAACACCGGTTATTGAACGTTTTATAAATTGCGACCGTGTAGCCTGTGGACGAAGTACACAGTGGCTGGTGCGTATCCATGGCTCCGATTTCCTGTTGTTATATTCCCGCTAAACTCTGCGTTCCGCAGCTATCCCGGGATCCTTCGTATTCGCCATGATATTCCTACCCATCTATGCATTGGTTACTCCGGAAATCGGTTTCTCGACTGAGTATCGTGGCCTTGTTCCGAGGCTATGGGGAAATTCGGTGTTTTACTTCTCCCTTCTGCTCGTTCCAATCGTATGCTTGGCGCGTGACTATGTGTGGAAGTAGTGAGTGCTTTCACGCCTGTTCCGATGGATCTGGGAATTGAACATGATCTTCAGCTACCGTCGAACCTACATGCCGGCCTCGTACCATATTGCTCAGGAGCTCCAAAAGTACAACATTCCAGATTACCGACCGCGGCAGGAGCAGTATGTACCTTGGCGATCAAATCTGATTTTGTACGCTCACGCGATCGCAGGTTCCAAAAAGCTATCAAGAAAGTGCGCGCTGTGCAGAGGATGCGACGAAATCGCGGGTTCGCTTTCAGTCAAACCGAAAACGGCACGAAACAGGATCAGGCGAGACTCATTCGAGCTTACGACACATCCAAGAGTGCTGCGAGACCCTCTGGGTATTGATAATACGCTTCGAATGTTGTCATTAGACGTTAGGATATGTATTTCGTTTTTCCTCGTAACCTATTAGCTATCACAGGCATATTATTTTTTGTTTTTTGTTTGTCTCCGACGTTAGGCCATATACCCCACCCGCTATCTTTGCAACCGTTCATCTCTCACTTCCTTTTCTAACCGTTTTGCATGCATACATTCCAATGAAAGCCCCCTAGACCGCGCCTGGACGCTTCAAGTCGCCGTCGGGGCCTGTGTGGAACACGTCCCGTACCGTCGACGCGATCGTACCACTTCCGATTTAGACGTGAAATCACATACAATCCACCTTTTCCTGTCTTTTACACACACTCCGCTTCAGAAATTGGCCCACCGCCCGCCAATCCCCACGACGTTCACATGTCTCCGCCTTCGTTCAATTACGACGTCGTCATCGTTGGTGCTGGCATCGCCGGCTGTTCATTCGCTCATTCGCTGGCTGCACGCTCTCAGAAACCTTTGAAGATATGTCTCTTGGAACGTTCTCTCGCCGAACCGGATCGCATCGTCGGAGAGCTGTTGCAGCCTCGAGGAGTGGAGGCTCTGAAGAGTATGGGGATGGAGGAGTGTCTTGAGGGGATCGACGCGGTGCCTGCACATGGATATTGCGTCGTTAATGAGGGGAAGAACGTGCGTATACCCTATCCCGAGGGGTACCAGGGCAGGTCTTTCCACCATGGAAAGTTCATCATGGCGTTGCGAAAAAAGGCCAAGGCCGCACCTGGAGTGGATGTGCTCGAGCGGACGGTCACCAAACTGATTGAGTGTCCCTACACCGGAAAGACCCTCGGCGTCCGAGTGGTCAACAAAACCGGCAGCCCGGAGGAAGGAGTAGAAGAGGAATTTTACGGTGATTTGACCGTTGTGGCTGACGGCTGTTTCTCGAACTTCAGGGCCAAGGTTATGGGAGATGGCGCGGCCAAGATAGAACTGGGAAGTCATTTCGTGGGTTTGATTCTGGAGAACGCGAGGTTACCGTACGACGAACATGGCACGGTGGTTCTTATTAAGGGACACGGTCCGGCCTTGCTTTATCGTATCTCGGGAACCGAGACAAGGATGCTCGTCGCCGTGCGGGTCCCACTGCCACCAGACCTCAAGGTATGAATTCTCATTTCGTCCTTTTCACCCTCGACCCGCTAACTTCTCGTCCTCTAGGAATACATCACACACGAAGTGGTCCCCGGACTCCCCCAACAGCTTCAACTACCCGCTCTCCAAGCTCTCGATAAACAAAGGATACGCAGGATGCCAAACACGTTTCTACCTCCAGTAAAACAAGGCACGAAGCACACCAAGGAAGGTGTCATTCTGATCGGAGACTCGTGGAACATGCGTCACCCACTTACTGGGGGTGGTATGACCGTCGCTTTTGGTGACGTCGTGCTGCTCTGCGGGTTGTTGGCCGATATCGTTAATAGGGGAGACGATCTGAGTAATTGGGAGGTCGTATCCGATGTACTGCACCAGTGGTTCTGGGAACGCAAGGACCTCGCACCCACGATCAACGTACTTAGTGTCGCTCTTTATGAGCTGTTTGGAGCCAGTAGTAAGTAACTTCCATCCTGTGGATCTGTCAACCCAATTGACGTCCCTCTTCTCATCAGATGAATCGTTGGATGCTTTGAAGATCGGTTGCTTCAAATACTTTGAACGCGGTGGTGACTGCGTCGCCGGACCCGTTGGTCTGTTATCCGGGTGGGCCATCTCCTCCCAAGTTATTAGCCGTTTTCTCACTGAATTCCCCAGCATATCACCGCGCTTCTTTACACTGTTCCGACACTTCTTCACCGTCGCGTTCTACTCGATTTGGGTCCTCTTCACCCACCCACGGCTGGTCCCCGGTCGGTTGGACGCCAATGGAAAACCGCTGTACGCCGCACCGAGTATTGACGAATACCCAGCTCTCTTCATTATGAGTATCCAGACGGTGAGTTATCCCTTAATTCGCCCGCGTCTCCCTCGAGTTACCGATGGTGAAATTTACGGCTGACCAATCTTTACCTTTTGGCTTTGTGTGTTTCGACAGCTATGGACCGCTTCGCTCATTTTCCTACCTCTGATGTGGACGGAGTGTTCCTGGTAGACGTTAGAGCTATCGTGTCGTATATATGCTTCGTTCTGTTTATACATTTTTATGTAATGGCTTACTTTATCGTGTAGATAGGGAATGGGATTTCTGGCTTCGGATTCATACCTAGGGTCGGGAAGCGTCGAGAAACTGTTTGGAGATCTGGTGAGGTTCGAGGACAAGACGTGTAGTGTCTTTCCCGACCTGGATAACGTTGGCGGACCCCCTCCCGGGTCCAGAGACTCAGCGAGAGCGGAATTGGATGGACGTTCGTTCGCCTGTCAAAAAGGCCACCCGGGAACCGGTCGAGGACAAAAGCCACCCTCAGACGGTCAAACACCTGAAGAGGTTGAGGGGATGAAGGATACGGAGTTCGAGTCGTTCGATACGAGAGGTGGACAATGAACTTTTACTGTCGGACATCTCTAGTTTCGTTTCCGTCTCCTCGGCCGACATAACACACCGTCGCGCGTGTTCACCGCATTGCCACTCTTCCTACCCACTCCCTTTACAAGTTGTCCTTTTGGTACGTTGATGACCCTTTGTGGTTCGGACCGAAAGAAATACTACCTTTGTCGTTTCTTTCCTCATGCAAATCCCTCGGTCTCACACAAAAGGGCGGACGAGCATGGGCCGTTACTCACGGTTGATCCACGCTTCCTGCTCGTCATATCCGCGAGGTCGGTCGTCTCTGTTGGCCAGAGCCTGGAGGGGCGAACCGAAGGTAGCGACTCGCCCCCTGAGTGACGGTTGGAGGGTGCGGATACAATGCCGGTTAAGATCGCCCGTCAAGCTCAGATCGAACATTGCCCGGCAAGTTCGTGAGCGGCCAGCTAATAGTTGGCATAAAAACCAACATGGGGGTCGATGATTGAACAAAGGAGGATACGCCCGAAGATGCATCCGACGTAGTAACTAGTAAGGCCAAGTCGATGGTAAGACGGGATCACAGGCACACCGTTGCACCAGCAGATGGTAGATGGAGCATTCTTCAAGTTATTTTGGACGGGAGGCGGGCAGTAAACAAAGATCCTGGACTCTGATCAGCTGATCGCGCGCTTCCACAAAAGAACGCATGGCCTGGGCTGTTTGAACGCGATTCGGGCTCTCCCCACGACCTCCACGCAGCCCCACTTTCTCGCAACTGATTACCTTGAGTTTCGACAATGGCAGCCAGATCCCAACGACCGAGGGGGCGAGATGGTTTTCACTCTACACTGGCCATGGCAATCGATGGCCTGAATCTCGCGATGGAGGTCTCAAGCGCCACACCGGCCAAGGCGGTTTTTGGCCCCGTCAGAGCCCTTCTCACAGTGACACGGGTACGTTTCGTCCTTTTGTTGTGAAATGTTTCGTGTTCACACACTGCCAGGACTTGATGGCAAACGAAGCGGATTATGTTGAGCTCGGGTTTCCTGTGCTGATATCTGCAGAGCCCTTGACCGGGGAATGAGTGGAAAGAAACTGGATGACCTCAGTCAGCCTGTGTGCGATGCGATAAATCAATTGACGGCGTGAGTTGATCCGGCAATACGCATTTCGAGTTCTTCCACCTACCACATTCTCAATTGCAGGACTGTCGCAGAAATACAAAATAGGATCATCAAACAGAGCATGCGGAATAGAGTCTCTCGAGTTGTTTACGCATTGAGTGACAAGGGTTCCATCTCCGCTTGGAAATCAGAACTGAACAGAGTCCTTCGCGTCTTCAATGTGTGTTCAGCGTGTCTCTGCCTGGTCGTCGCTAACTGTCCCCCTCAGACCGAGCTGGCTATAAACACTCACATCATAGTTGCCGACATCTATCGGAACACAGTCCCTGGCATCCATCAGAACACGTTAAGAACTCGTGAGGATACTGATAATCGAGATCGTGCGGTAAGTGACACACGCCCTCCAGCAGCACCGAATAGACACTGACCATCGCCTAGACTCAAAGCATGTCGGTGATCTCGACTACTAGGCGATCCAACGACTCATATTTGCATATAGTGCACTTGGGGAATCGCTGCCACCACCGAATGTCTTCTTCAAACGCGACGAGTTGATTGAGAAGGTCATTGGTTTCGCAGAGGACCTCACTCCAATCGCTCTGGTCGGCGCTGGCGGGGTGGGCAAGACTTCCGTCGCTCTAAACATCCTCGACAATGATCGCATTAAACAACGGTTCGGCGACAACCGTTGGTTCATCCGTTGTGACCAGTTCCCCACGCTCACTCATTTCCTCTGGCGGCTTTCCGAGGTCATTGGGGCAAGCGTTGAAAAGCCAAAGGATCTAACCCAACTCCGACCATTCCTATCGTCCAGGGAAATATTCATAATCCTTGACAATGCTGAATCCTTTCTTAACCCACAGGGAGCTGATGCCCGAGATATCTATGGTGTGGTGGAGGAGTTGAATCACTTCAGTAACATTTGCCTTTGCATCACTTCCCACATCTATAAATCAGGAAATTTCCCAATGACTGTTTTTTACCTTTTTACTGATTCTGACTTATCTGTACTTCTTGGAAGTTGACCTGCCCAATTTTTCACAAGGCTCTTGTTGTCCAGTCCTTCATCAAGGAATCATCTGATCACTTTTGAAATGCTGAAAGTGATGGAAAGTGGTGGGAAGTGCACAGAAGCACACTTCTGGAAGCCAAGTGTCTACTTTGTGGAAGTCTGGGGGCCATAAGTGCCCAAATTTGGCAGGGGAAAACACTGACAAAACACAAGTGCCCAGAAGTGATTGTGACTTTCGCTGATGTTGAAATTATCTTTGAAATCTCCTATTGCAGTTTCTTGCCCCTTTCCTCATCCTCAAGTGCCCCTTGAGCTCTCAACCCTCTTGCCTAGTTCTAGGACCCTCAGACAACCCCTCCTCAACCCTCCTGAGCTTTTGATAGTCCTCCAGAGCCCTCACTACTACTTTTGAAGATTTCTCCAGAAGTTCTGAACAAAGTTTCCTTTGCACAACCAGTCTAACCCTACCTTCACCTGGTGCCTTCTCTCTCCCCTCTGTTCCCACTGGCTGAGAGTTGGTATCAACTCAGCACTACCAGTGTAAACTCCCTAACTGTTTTAGGGTTGGATATGTATTGGGAATTTGTTTGTATTATCTCTGAGAGGGTTAAAAAGATTGATTGTAATTGTAAGGATAACTAACTACAGCAGATATATCACATAGGTTTAATAAGAGCATAGAATAAACACAGGAAACCAAGAACACAAATATATGAATTACAGAAAATGGAGATTGTATTGCCAACTGGAGGGACCAGAAAAAATCAAGAACAGAGGAAGGTCAAGAAAGAAAGGCCAAAAAGATCTTACTCTCTATCTTTATTTCTTGCCTTATTTACCAGAGCTTCAACCCCTGGTTGAAGTTATTGTAGTTATAGGAGTAGGCAGTTTATTTACAATTTTAGGGGAGGCAGACCATCTAGATTCTGTGATTGTGATTGCTGGATTGGTAGCAAATTTCTTGTGTTTATCCTTCCTGTCTCAGGAGTCCAAGCTGGTAATGACACAAGTGTAGTTCTTAGGGATATGGATGCTACAAGTAACTACCACATAAGTATCATGGAATGTGGAGGAACACAGCATTCAACTCTTCACATCTTACTTAGACTCAACAACCCCCAAGTCTTTCTTCCTTTGGCTATCAGCCCAAGCAACAGCATCCCTCCTTCCTTTGGTAATATCCACACCAAACCATATGATCAGACTGGCAGCAACACAGAGGGCAAAGAGGAAGGGGAACCCTTTCCAATTGTTCCCAGAGTTATCAATGATGGCCTGGATAACATTTGGGCCAATCATGCTGGAAGCCCTGTTTGAGAGGCCAAACAAGCCAAAGAACTAGTATAGAAACTGGTCACCTCAGTAGGGTAGATGGTATGTGGATACACTCACCATGTTATCAAAACCAGGAGGACTCAGTTCAGCCATCATTGTCTGAGAAAATGCATAGTATGGAGCTTGAAACAGTCCAAATACAACATTGTATGCCCTGTATAGCTGCAATCAGAAGGTATATCCCTTGTAGGTGATCCTAACAAGCATACCAGAACTCCCAAGCATTATGGAAACCAATTCTATGGGTCCACATACCAATCATCCCCCAGAAGGGGATCAGGATGGTAACAATATTTGTGACCACAAACTGGGATTTCCTAGTGAACAAGGATTGTGATGACTGTATTTGCAACCTACCATCTTCTTTGTGGAGATTTTCCAGTACTTTTGGATGTACCAGAAGCTAAGTGTGCTGTTCAATCCTGTCAGCTCATGTGATGGGCACTATGATGGAATGAGGGTACCTGGCAACAGATGTAACTGCCTGTGAAAGACCAAGATAGGTATTCTGGAGGAATGAGAATTGAAAGTGGTCATTCTGACAGATGGACACCAGTGTTCCTGTGGTGTTGAGACCCTAGAAACAAAAGAAAATTAACACCACAAAACAGAATAACATTGTAAGCCATACATCTGCAAGAAGAAAGAAGGAAAAGAGGTAAAGAAAGGTGTGTGGAAGTTGTTTGCATTGTTTCAGGGCTGCCCAAATCTGGTGGTGGTATAAGCAAATTCCATTAGTAATATCTGGATGGGGTAGTTTACCTGCTTCCAACCAATAGTCAGATATGAGGAGCCCTTTGGCATTGGTGGACCAGAACGTGGCTGCTGAAAGATGACTATACAGCAGGTCAATTTTTTAAAAGAAAAAAAATTATGCAATTGGTAATGGGCTCACACCACCAGACACCAACTAAAACCCAGTATGAGTTGACTCTATATAGATGAGGTCAGCAACCAGGGAAATTTTTACAATGACATTCACTCTCACAAGATTAAAACATAATTGTCAACCATGGGATGTCCCTTCAAAGGCAGCAGCAGAGTCAAGTTCAAGCAAAGTGTGACAATGTATCCAATATTACTGTGGGTCTTCAAAGGATAAACCAGGTGTGAACGAAGAAAATCTGAGCCAGGAACATACAGTGCTGATGTTACTGATCCGGTTCTTCTCCAGACTCTCCTCAACTTCGTACTCCTCGGCAGATATCTCCCCTGCTCTGTACTTGTCCTGAAGTTGACGGGCGTGAGGAGTGTTACGAGCCAATCGCGGAAACACAGCCGCATAGAACACAAGAGTTGCACCGTAGGCAATAAAACTAATCATGTAAAGTGCCATGGCGACTCCCCATCGTGAGGGCTCTGGCGGGGGCAAGGTCGTCAGAGGGCGGTAAGCACAACACAGGCCAGAAGGAAGACCCCACCAGTCAAACTGATGCTCGCATACTGCGCACCCCAACAAATCAAGGTAAGAGTCAGTAGTAGCCACCGTCCAAACATCCCGTAGTCAGCAGCGGAACCAATTGTCGTGAAAATCAATGTCATGACCTGTGTGGGGGTTATTCAGTTTCCGGGCTGGGAGAAACGGTGGGTGTGGACGACCATACCGCGAAACTAACGCCGGTGGCGACCAGAACTACGGAGCTGACATTCTTCGTACCGCCTGCCCAGGGCACAACGCACCGTCCCGAAGAGCCCTCCGCAGAACAATTGGACCCCGGCCCCGCGACGGGGTCGTACCCGGCGGCGAAGGCCAGAGATTGGAAGAGGGTCATTGAGAAACCCTATTGGGAAGAGTGGTGCATTATCGCACCCCGTCTACAATGAGGAACGGAGAGGGACTTACCAGAGGCCCCACGCCATTATCGCCATTATAGTACACTGGAGAGCGTTCAATCCCTCCACACGAACCGGAAAAGTCGCAAATAGACATACAGTAGTAAGACCAGAGTTCTTTCCGCGTAACTACCGGCTCAGACTCTCTATCCACAGCAAGAACTGGGGCGATAGCCTGAACGGACGCGTTATTCGAGACTTCGTCATTCGGGCTCGGTGCTACCGCCTCGCGTTCGTGCTCGAGTACAGGCACATTTTCCAAGGCTTGCAGTTGAGACATGACCAGAAAGCAAGTCGGAAGACTGGGTGGCGGAAACGAGAGAACCTGAAGCTACGGGGTTCCGTGCATCGACCACTGAGAAGTTCCAATCCATCATGCATCGTGCATCAACGGTTATCCAGGTTCCGGAAATCATCCGGACAGCCCGTGCCGGTGGATTGTGATCAACCTCCATGACTTCTGGAAGAGAAGGAGTGTCGAAATTGGTTCCATAGGCCGAAGCAGTGGTCAAGCCGCAGGATCAGGAAGCAGTGGATCGTCAGAGTTAACCCTCTGTTTGGAACACCCGGCCAGAGGATGTTTTTGCGACGAGAACCCGGTCCGCCACTTCATGTCACCGTCACCACGGTTGAGAATTGACTCTGGGATCACAGATCGTTTCATCGAAGCGCGCGCAACCCCCGAACTGACCGCTCCGAGGATACATAACCAAGGACGCAAGGCATGATATATACAAGGCATTCCAATTCTACGGCGTATTAGTCTATACCCTTACTTTTCCCGATGATCCCCATATAGCACCTAGTGTAGTAAATGACATGATAAGTAACGAGCGAATCCGTTCCATAACATTCACTCCATGGTTTTATCCAATCCGTCATCTTCTCCCTTCCGATCCGGCCTCACTCCTTCACTCGACCATCTTATCCACCAATTGCGTGACCCACATGAGTATGTTCCCTCTGTCTCCAGACGGTTGGATGAACGAGAAGGTGTTCGCCAATCCAGACATCCCCATATCTTCCAGCTCCCCGATCGTCCGCCTGTGGTCCCCGTCCTCGCCTGCCGTGCTCAGTGTAGACGACGATCCCCGTATATGAATGTTTCGTGCGCTTTCTTGATGCATCGCGATCTTGAACACGTTGGAAACCGAGTTCATAATGTCAGGATGCGTGCAGTTTGCGAAGATGTATTTGATCCTCTCGTGCAGGTTCTCGTAACTACCGACGCAATGATCAGCTTTTGTGGGTTCACCACAGAGAATGCACTCACGCCAAGGCGATGACTTCGGGGTACTTGTCACCAATGTCCGACAAAATACGGTAGAGAATTTCCGTTTCGACATCATCGATTTGTGCGGTAGTGAGAACGGAACTGATGAACGCAGTCGAGAGGAGGGCCGTGGTGGGGTCACAAATTCCCAACAATGTGAGGGGCATCTGAGGGAGATCTCTCCCCTCAGAGGGTTTGGGTTCCCTGGACGGCTCCGGGTTCGTATTCGCGTCCTCGAGAAGTTTCTTGAAACTTTCGTGTGTGGTCGAGAGTGGGATCAAGGCCAGGAAATAACCCAGGGAATCGTAATAGATGGTATCGTTTGGTGGCATCTCCCCTTCACCGCCTTTGCACCGAGTCGTAATTCTCAACAATGAACGAAGAGCCTCGCCCGCCGCTTCCTTCAGACCCGGATGTCGCATCCCCTTGAACAGGATGGCAGCCAACGAGAACGAGAAGCTCGAGTCGAACGAAAGGGAAAGTATGTGATCGAGTTGAACAGAAACTTCCTCCATCGGCGTGCGCTCCTGCAACAGCGTAGACGACACGCCCCGCTCATCGAACATCCCTTGAGACATCATGTTCTCCAGCGCGACCTTCAACAGCTCCGCAGCCTCGATGAACAGGTTCCTAACCCCGGATTCCAAGAGTGCGACACCAAGCCAAAATAGCTGAGGGAAGAAGCGGCTCCCAACAGTCAGGCTAGGAACAAGCTTGGCGAAGCATCTCAGCATGCTCAGGAGCATGCACACGTCGTGGTCCGGTTGTTTTGTCTCGGATAGGACCTTCTTGAGCGCAACGATCATTTGGTAGAACAGATCGTCGTCGACGTCCGAGACGGCCAATGTCCCAAGGGTGATGAAAGCCCGGGCTTGCACGGCAGGGGAATACTGGAAGGCAGTAGACGACACGAGACTCATCCAGCGTGCGCGCCAGACGTTCAACAGGCCTAACGTTTCACTCGTTCAGCATCGTGTAAAGAATTCCGCGGCTACAACTCACCCTTTGACCCGGCTATACCCTCAAGCATACGAGCGAGCAACTGAGTCAAACTTTCTTGATAGCTGAGGAACATCCTCTCGTTCGAAGGGTCGAAGTTGGCGTATTCCCCTGTAGTGGTGGACTGCACAAGACCAAATAACCGAAGGGTTTCTGGACTTGCGCACTCGTCCAACAGGATCCGAATCTCAGGCGACGGGGTCTCTCCACTCCTTCCAACTGTCAACGTTTGGAGCATATTCATCACTATTCCGTGGACGGAGAGCCTGATCCCGACAGATCCAGTCGCTGAGATCAAAGTCACGAGGTGCACAATCTCGGGAACAAAAAGCTGCACTTGGACAGCCTGTTTGCATTGGCTTGTCGACACGAGGGCCAATCTCGTCAGGGCAGCAATCTCGTTCCAATGTGGGTTCTCCACAAGTGTCGGGGTGGGTTTGAGGGTTGTCTTGCCGATCACCTAGACGGATTCAGTGCCAGAACAGTGCGTGAGCAAGGTGATGACTTACCCTCCGGAGTTTTGAGAGAATCCTCCCGCGGACGTTAATGGATGACAGAGTGCCAACGGTATCCGTTATGATTTCGGATCTCCTAGAGCCGAACGGTCCATCCATAGCGGTGCGCATCAACTCGTCAAGGACGATGTTGACAGCTGGTGAGTCCAACTTGCATATTTCTGACCAGATATACTGCTGAACCATTGCATAGACCTGGCGGTGCTAGTTCAGTACCTACGTGGCAGAGTAGCGGAGGTCACGAACCTGTTCATCCTGCAAGGTCAAGTTGATCAAGAACCGGATACAGTCCCTCAGGCGCGCACCAGACTGGTCAAACAGCCTCGTCGTGGGATCTGCAAAGTAGACCAAGTTCCTAGTCCAGGGACTCATGTACTGGAGGCAATGGATCTTCTGCTGTACCGTCGACCTTTCCATTCCCAATGCTACTTCACCAAGGAAATCCAGCGTAAGCTGTGGAGCGTGTTGCGATAACCTCTCGCTCAGCTGTATGACTAAAAAGCTCGTTTGTCGCGAGATCAACGCCCCTGATGTAAATTAGTTTCACATCCTCTAAAGTGGAGAGTCGAGGCGAACCTCTCATCGGTACGATCGCTGGCCCATCGTAGTCAAGGTAGTTGCAAATGGCACTAAGAAGTTCGAGCCCCGACTCCCGGAGGTCGTCCTCCTCATAGATCGAACTAATCATGCCAATTTGAAGTAGGGTAGCAGTGACGTTCGTCAGCCTCGAGAAGCGTTCCGGACCTGCCACCTGGACGTTCTTCATGGAACCCTTTGCCGTACGAATTTCCTGGAGTAGAAGGCGCGTTAACACACGTCGTGCGATTTCGTGCGAAATGTGCACCTTGATGATCGCGTCTCGCATAGGGGAAGAGAAATACAACGTAATTCCGTGGCGAATCTTCCGGATGATGAATTCGTCTGGGTCCTGTCCCGTCGACACATTGTACACATCGCTAATATCAGCTAGCGACACAATTTCCGTGAGCTTGCATGTTGTGAGAGTGGCCGCCGATTGAGGGATAATCTGGGGGAGATAGTCAGTGGATGGCGAAGGCGAACAATTGCAAGATAGATCACTGTTGTCAAGCGGAGGTGGGTTGACCTGACGTCCAACGTAACTTGGATCCTCGCGGGCTGTTCGCGCCGCATGATGACTTCAGTGAACTCCTGGCCCTCTTCGGCTTCCAGTTGCGCTGCAATGAAATGTCAGGGACATCGGGACCCAAAGGAGACGGGACGATCCTACAGGCATATGTAAGCGGCTGAAGAGCAGCTGGGTTGACAGATTCCCTAAGCTCTGCGAGGGACGAACAATATCCCTCCGTAGATGACCATTCACCTTGATTGCAGAGTCAGGGTCCAGGAAGCGTGCTTAAAAAAACATCGCTACACACCTGCCGACAGGTTCCGAATCTTTCGAAGGAACCGATACGCAAGATCGTTCATATTGAGGAAATATATTGACCGCTTTTTTGCTCGAAGGTCCGAAGGTGTGATCTCCGTGATGAACTTTAGCCACTGGACTGGTGGCTGGGATCCAGCAGCAAACCCAGTCAAATCAACAATGATATCGTACGACCTGCCTACTCGATGTGGGTCCATCATGGTCTGTTGAACTCGTCAGCAACTCAAACACCACATGAGGAGGTGACAGACCCTGAAGACATGGTACACGAGTAGTTCCATGTTAATAGTATCTGCCTCAATCTTGGCGGCAAACAGGATGAACACGGTGACATTTTCGCCCTTTGGAGGAAGTTTAGACGCAAAGAACCACGCATAAAACTTCACTCCTTACATCTGGTGGAGTGCTGTCGACAAACAAATGAGCTACGGAGCTTGTGTCCGCATCCATGTGCGTATCCATGAATTCCAAGTATCCCTCAAGCGACGAGCTATCGAGTGTTGACGGCTGTGGCGGTGGGATGGAACTATCGAGATCAACTAGCGCAGCACAAAGGTTATCCCAAGCTCTCTTCCCGTTGACCGCTGAGGCGTCGGCTTCTGAGGGCCTAGAAAGGCTGAGGAGCTCCTTTCCGACCTTGTCTGCGTGCTTGTCGAAAAATCTGTGCAACACGATCGAATCTGTATCGTCGTAGGGGAGACCAATCCACTCCTCCAGGTCTGGCGGTTCTCCTCTCGTGTCGTATTTCTGGTTGGCCGTTAGGTAATATCAAGGGAAGTGAGGAAAGAGCAATACATACGTTGAGCTCACTCAGGAAACGCGTGACGACGACGATATTATCCTTGAGGAAATCGTTGAGAGGGGCCATGAGAACCTGTTTCCCGAAGAACATGTTATTCGCGAGGTTTTGAATGACTTTCGCAATGACCAAAAGCCCCCTCTTCATAGTTGGCTCGTTCTCCTTCGGTAGTTCGATGTCAATCGATTCTGGAGACACGATCGCGGGGGAAATGAACCGGAGGAACATGAAAGCCCCAAGGGCGGGGAACTTCGCGTCAGGCCAGACCTCATTCCTACAAGAGTTTGAGCATCACGGGTGTAGAGAAGGGAAGGGGGTGACCGCCTACACTGTCTTTCCGATATGCGAACAAAGTTCGTGAATCATGCTGCACCTAGGTAAACCTCAGGTCTTAGACTGCATGACTTATCGACTCACGGGGGTAAGTTGTGTATGGAAGCCGTAACGACCTGAAGGAAAGCGGTGGTTGCAATCTCGACGTTCCTTCTGTTCTGATCGATATCCTGACCGACAAATCTGGTCGGGTCCATATCGTAACTGTGACCTGGGGGCATGTCTTTCATGACTTGAATCAGAGGCTGAATGAGACTCCTCAAATAATTGTAACCATGAATCTTCGTGAATGAACCAAGCAGTCTGGCAGAGGTCGAGTTACCACGGAATAGTGACCGAGAATCATCTATCCATCGTTTGATAGGTATCTCCAAACGGGGAAGATGTGAAAACTCACCAGCCCGGGTTATCTCCCTGTCCACGATCATCTTCAACAGCGCCAGGAGCGAAGCCCTCGTGTCAAACAGGTTGAGCATGATTGGGACGATGAAGTCGGCCTCATCAGGAGGGCACGTCTCGCAAATGGCCACGGCGAGCATCAACTGTGGAATCTCAGCACAACTCTGGCTCGACGCATCTCCAAAACACTCACATCTGGACCTTTCACCAACTGTGGGCGTATCAGAGCCGCCAGGGCAACAACTGAGGAGAGATAAACTCACCTCGCACAAGACACTCTGTTTCGGAGGCGTGGAGCCACTACCCTGTGCGTCGAACCTGGTTCCCGCAAGCAGTACCCTAGCAAATATCCTCGCGAATGTCGCTCTCGTCTTCAGGTTCGCGTCGTAAGCGTAGTTCAGACAATGTTTCAGACCAGGTTCCGTGTTAGCGTTGACGGCTCGAGAAAAACCTTCGATGATGAGGTCGCGAATCTCGTTCTCCTTCGACGCCAACCGCGTCCTCTGAAAACACTCGTCGGTGATTTGGACCTGGAGGCCAGTCCTGATTGTAACTCACATAGTTACTGAGGGGAGAATCCGACCGCAGATCTTCCATAGACTAGACGATAGTTGAGTGACTGGGAAACCATGGAAGATACCTCACTCTCACCCCCGTAAACTCCAGCAGCTTGAAACAAGCGGCATGATAGCGCCCCAAGAGCCTCATCACGAATACAAAAGGATCATCCCCACTGTTGTCCAACGGCTTGAGTTCCAATTTCTCGAACAACCTGACCAGGGTTTTCAAGGATGCCACGTTCAAGTCAAACTGCTGTTGCGGGTGGACCGACTGCAGAAATCTCTTTAGTCCGACCTCTGTCAACATCTTTCAAACGACGCACGGTTGAAGGGTCCTGGAGCCAACCCATGATCATCTCGAGGATCATTTGTCGATGGAACGCATCCTTACGAATACCAATCTTGGCCAGACTGTCCAAGGTGGTATCGCAAAGTGTGCAAAACTTCATGCGGACAGGAGCGCAGGCAGGGTCATCAAACCGCGTTAGGAAATCGGCGAATGCTCTGAGCACGCCCATCACATCTACAGACATGAATTCCTCGACGGAATCAACATGCTCGATGAGTGACCTGATGACGGAGATGAACTAGGCAGCGAAACTAAGTTTTAATCGCACGGAAGGGTAGAGATAAGTCGTACCTGTTCCAGAAAGTTTGAAAAGGTCTCCGACCAATCGAGGTCGGGTGCTCCACCAGTAGAAGTGATATCTTGAATCACCCTGAAACCCGAAGAAAACCTCGTTATGCCAAACCCATGTTTAGAAACAGAGCGTCAACCCACTCGTAAAGCAGCTTGAACACTCGGTCATACAGCTTTGGGCTCAACTCTCCTCCAAGAGCATCTCTTGAGGAACCTCTCACGAACGGAGAGTCAGAAACCAACAACTCGATGAGTAAATTCAAGAAACTTGTTAGGAGTTCGTCGGGGTTCCGCAGATTGCACATGGAGTCCAGGAGGTAACCCGCGGGGATAATCTGGGTAAGTGCTCGCGGGTTCAGGTCAGATTTCGCGCATGACGCGCCAAAGGCGGCAAGGAACAGCGTTAAGTTCTGCCATTGGGCTTGTCGATCCTGAATGGAGAAATCAATTTCACAAAAACGGCGTAGTTTGTTGGGAGTTCCTACCTCGTGGCTCATTATCACCCCCAGATCTACATCATCAGAGGCGGAATCTTCTTTCCCGGCCTTGATAGAATCTCCCAAGAGTCTCGCCCGCGTGAAACATTCCTCCCAGACGGCGATATACACTGGATTCGGACTCGCGATCAACCGAACCAACTTCCGTATCCGTTTCTGGTGTGCCACCCGACCGACCACGGGCACCTTGGGGTCGCCAATCTGATCGTAGATCGGGTATCTCTTTGTCCGATCCTCCTCTGATATCTTCTCGTTGAGCGGAACATCAGGGAATCGCTCCACTTCCGCAATCAAACGGAGACAGTGGGCTGCAGTCAGCGAAACGTTGATGTTCAGGGAGGTCAAAGAAACGAGACACGCAATCTCAAGGATCGCGAACGCGGTTACACGATCCGGAGACCGCTGAATGACTAGGACGTGCTCCTTCTATAAACGGGTAGAAAATGGGAAACGACATCAACGCCCATAGAAGAAAGCGGGAGACGAAATGGATGTGTATGACGCACATCCGATATCCTCGTGAATGATTCCATCAAACCATATGCAATTCCCATCCACATTTGCTGTGCCTCGTAATCGAATCTCGAAGTGAGCAATTGATTCGAGATGACAATAAGAGACGCAGGAGTGACAAGCTTCAACCACAGAACCGCAGCTTCGAAGTGTGGTGACCCAGGATTCTCGTTGAACACACGATCCTGGACGATCCTGTAAGACCTAGCCACCGTCATATTGACGGTACGGTCCCCGAAACTCCAGATGACCATGGCGTTCGGTACCCAGTCAGCTAGCTCAAGCTTATCCGTGGCCAACGTATGCCACGGGAGGTCTGAACGCCAGAGGGTCATGATGCAGAAGATCAGGAGTTCTCTGTCATCATGTGTTTCCGTGGTATGTTTTCGAGCCCGAGGTCTCCGACGAGCTTTCCCCCCTGTGCCTCGACCATCGTGGTCACTCCGCATCAAACTGGCCATCTGATGGATGGAGGGTCGTAACAAATCACTTTTGAGAGGGATACAAGGCTTACGATGTGAGCATAGCGGATGAGAGGTGATAACGTGTCGAGGGCTTTGGTCAGTGGACGCTGCCAAGGTATTCTGTGCCTCTGGGTGAGAGAAGTCAACCCAAGATCACATGGCCAGTTTTTTCATCCCCTATCTTACCTCTCTGGTGAGTAAGGTCAATGCCCTAACCGCGCACATCTTCACAGCACAAGACTGGGACTGGTCCAAGCACATTTGGAAGATGGGAAGGCTCTCTTCCTCCGGCATGTATCTGTAAATGACCACAAGTATGTCTGAGATGATGCCGACGTCGATTTCGTCGTCGGATTCCCAGAACGCTCTCATGTTCTGGTACGTCATCAAGTACCTCTGAACGTGAGGGAATGAAACAATGCCGTAAGAGGTTGGTTTATTGTCGGATAATGTGAAACGAAACTCACCTTGAGTTCGTGGGCAATATCGACCGCATACATCAGTTGTTCACCTCCGTCTTGGGCTCGTATCGCGCCCCGGGCGAAATCCAACAGACAAGTCACCGCAGTATCCACATATTTGGATCTCGTTTCCACGATCTTGAGCAGCATTGCAGTGAAACTCGACTAAATCGACCATAATTTCAGCACCGGAAACTAGGGCAACAACGTGTTCTAACGAACCCTTCCTCGAACGCTCGTCGGAGGCCCCGGTGTGTCATCCCGAAACGCGGAGGAGATCCTGTCAACGCTGCTGATACACATCAGAGCCGCCAAAGTTGGCCACAGAAGCGGGTTCTTCTCCGTGTCCTTGGTGTGGAGAACATCGTATACCCGTTCGGGAGCGTTTTCGCCTCGGCCACGAATTGGAAGGGAGTCCTTGAACTCTTCGGGGAAGTACTCGACCCAGTCCCAGATCGCACACCTCAGAGGGATCGAAACGGATAGCTGGGCTTCAGGTTTCATGTTCACCAGAAGTGATGACAGTTCTGAAGGATCGTAACAGTTAATACGCGGCGGTGTCAAGGAAATATGAAGAGTTAATCAAGCCTCACCTGTGAGAATTTGGAACAGCCGATTCCTGTCCAGCAGGCTGTGCGCTATAAGTTGGAGGTCAACCATATCCGGTCCGTCGTCGGGGGTGTTGGCCAGAACGTGAATTCGCTTCTTGATCTTCTCAAGGACCATGGGCCAATTGCTAGCAGACAGGTGGTACAGCACTCGACCGACGTATTTAGCGATCATAAGGCTCAACGAAACAGTAGATTTGAATAGCATCTGAGATGTCTTTTCATAACGTGTAAAGTGCTGGGGCAGAGGAGTGAATGGTGTCGAAGGGTCGTTGTGCTTGTGTACGGGAGACGGAGGGCGTTTGCCTCTAGATCTGGGCATGCCGATGGACTCTGCTGTAATTCCGAGGCCGAACGAAGGATCAGATTGGACTACGGAAGGCAATCCAGGATACTCTGTGGTCTCAAAGTCGTGAAACGACGTGGTGAAATTGAAGTTGTCAAAAGGCTCGGTACTCGTCTCAGTTGGAGCTGTCTGCCTCAGGTAGAGAATCATCACGCTAAGGATGTACCTAGCACAGTAATCGTCCAGGGGGGGAGGCTCGGTCCACAGGGCGGACCGAATCGGCAGGTCTTTGGTGAGTCCCCGCCTAGGCCCCGCCGGAATGAGTGGGGAGCCAGGTAACGAAGCCATCGAAGGGGCATGGGACATGGTGCCCAGGCGACTTGGGCCAATATTGGGTTCTTTTGTCTTGTCCTTCCATCGTACGGCGAGCACTGGGCAGAGTATTTTGAGGAGCATCAACTGAGACTGCAGGAGTTCTGGAGTTCGCTGCATTTGCATTTCCGATGTCTGGAAGATAAGTTCGGATAAGCAGGCGTAAGGCGGGGATGAAGAACACGACCATCACGTACTTTTGCGAACTTGTCGAGCAGTTCGGCGATTGCCCAAGCAATGATATCCACGGACTCATGAGAGAGATCGATGAGGGTTTCGATGGCCTGCTGCAAGGCTTCGTCCGCCTCGACTTGGCAGATATTGACGCCAGAATGGGCGGGTAGCTGGAACAAGGGATGAACATAAACGGATGGACAAAGTTATTCGGTTCCACTTGCCCTGTTCTTCAAGCGATTAACAAGAGTGTGGACAACCTTCTGTTGGGGCGTTGAGTTGGCGTTGTATGGCGCGTTTGGTGGGACGTTTGTTGGGAGAACGTGGAATGATTCATTCGCCTTATGAATACGCGTCGTTGAGGGATTTGGACTTGTGATCCCGACGTGACCTCCAGAGGCGGAGGCACGTCTGGCAGGCATCGGAGCGGAGGGAGGAGATGGCCGTCGGCGTTGGAGTCGATCCAAAGGGATTTCAGCCGAGACGCGGATACGACAAGGATGCACGGTGTCGACGGTACTATTGTACGTCTAAGTAAGTCTAGTAGTCGCACCCGTCCAAGGCGTAAAGAAATAAAGCGAAACTATTAATCTCTGACCACCGGAAGGGCATCAGATGTATGTAACCTTGACAAGAATCTCCATTGTCTCCCCCGAAATGGGCAACCTGGCCTTGATGGTTGGCCAGCCCCGAGATTTAACAGGAGTACTCAGCCGTACCGGGGCCCACCTTTCGCCCCCCACCCCCACCTACCCGCGAGTCGACACTGTGGTTGCGGTTGAAAAGCCGTAACCGAACGAGAGCGAGTTCAGCCGGAGAGGAGATCGAGCCCGCCCGTTTCGCACCTTGTCCGTCATCTCTGCCTCTCCGCCGACGGACCTCACACCTGTGCTACCCCTCCTCTTTCGCCTTCTACCCCATCTACCCGCCTAGGATTATTTCACGAACTCCGCAGCCTAACGTTTCGCTTTATGTCGCGTCCTGAAGTCTACGATTACGACATACCGCAGGGGGACCAGCAGCCTGCCATCAATCTCTCAATCCCCGTTTTGTCCAACCAGGATCGCAACGGAAACACCAGATTTACTATGTCCCAGAAGTCCTTCTCTCCCTTCGTCCCCAGGTCCGCCGTACACACAGATCCCTTCCAGAGGCACATACAAGATACCTTCATGGGTACCCATCTTACCAACCAGCTGGATCCCAGGTTGTTGCCGCACTCCCCTGTCAATACCGTCCCATACAATCAATTGTCACCTAATCAACAGTCTACTCCCCATTTTTTTACCCAACCTACCTCACGTTTGCCTTCGAGTTCATCTTTTCCTCTAACCAAACCATCTCCGACACCTTTCTTGCCTTATAATGATCGTGACACGTACATATCCCCCAGCACGTCTCAAAGCAACCCACAGATCACCTCGCCCCAACCTTGCACCGACACGACTAGTACCCTACTATGGGGCGATCTCGAATCATGGATGGACGAGGAATACGCGAAACAAGTTTGCATGATCATGCATTGGGATCCGATCAGCGTAAAAGTCCCCAAGCCCACCGCCGATCCTGTCAACGGCCCACAAGCTAACAACCGAGGTTACTGCTACCTCGCATTCTCTGACTCTGTCAAAGCCGCCGCCGCGCTCAGTCAAATCGTTCACAGCCCCAACCCGATGATCATGCCCAACTCGATGAAACCATTCTCGCTGACCTGGGCGACCTCAGTACCTGTGACTCCTCCAGCGCCGGCTCCTATCCCAGTCTACATCCCGCCCAACCCCTATCCCGCTCAGCAACCACATCAGTTTGCCAAAGAATACAGCATCTTTGTCGGAGATCTCGCCCCCGAAGTTTCCAACTCGGATCTGGTCGCAGTGTTCCGCAACCCGGTCCTTGGCCTCCGTAACGATCGGGAGCCCCGGTTTATCCGTCCCTTCCTGAGTTGCAAGAGCGCGAAGATCATGTTGGACCCTGTTACCGGTGTCTCGAGAGGGTACGGTTTTGTAAGGCAAGCACATCTTTATCTTTTGCGAGGTTATCTCTCACTAATATCAATATGTGCGCCCACAACAGGTTTACTGAAGAAGCAGATCAGCAACGGGCGTTAATCGAAATGCATGGACTCTATTGTTTGTCTCGACCCAGTAAGTGTTCCACGCGGCGCTAGACGCGTTGAATACACCACTGAACCGTGGACCCAGTGCGTATCTCCCCTGCAACTGCAAAATATAAGTTACCTGCACAACCCACGGTACCCCCTCTGGAATCGACGACACCTGGGGAGTCTACTCCTACAGATGTACAGAGCCAGACGCAACTGTCTCCCTCTTCTATTTATGGACAACACAATCCTGGTCAATCCGGTTCCATGAACGCCGCTTCGAATTCTTCTCCTTCAATTCCAAACTTCTCTTCAAGCTCCACACTCAACGAGGACGGGAGAAATGGGCAAAGCAGTTCGCGTCCTACATCCGCCCCGGTATCCAACTACCAAGACCATTCAATTGCGGCTGCTCAGCGATACATGATCAACGAGGAGTCGTGGAAACACCACGCACAGGCGCGAGCCATTTTGTCGAACCTTATCGGGCCGAACGGGGAACAACTGTCGTCATCCGATCCGTACAACACCACGGTATTCGTAGGCGGTCTGTCACCTCTTATTTCGGAAGAGACCCTTCGCACGTTCTTCATACCGTTCGGAGAGATTCATTATGTGGGTGCAAGGGTGTTGTGTGTCGTTGGCCCCGTGTTGACGCACATGTACTAGGTTAAGGTTCCTGCGGGCAAGAACTGTGGGTTCGTTCAATTTATCCGTAAGCCGGACGCCGAACGGGCGATAGTGAAGATGCAAGGGTTTCCCATCGGCGGTAGTAGGATCCGACTAAGCTGGGGCCGCAGCCAATGTCCGTTTTTTTCCACATGCTACTATGATGTTCGTGTGTTTCATCTTAACGCTAACTTGTTGTCGGCTGCCGGTTCCGTGTGGGTGATACAGACAAAGCCGCACAAGCTGCAGCTGAGGCGGCACAGACGGCAGCGATGCAATCGGATCTTCACCACCCAGTCCCACAGCCCCCTCCACAACTTCAATCTCAACCGATCTCGCCCGCTCCGCCCCTCCCTCAACAACACCGATCCGGATCAACAACACAACCCCAGAATACGACACAATGTTCTCCTTCATCATCGACGGTTTCACCTGAACAAGCGGTGGAGCTGATTCAGAAGTTGGGGTTGATGAAATTCCTCGAACATCCGGAGCAGTTGGCCGCCTACGAAGGGCCAAACATGCAATGAATTTTTTTCTTCGACTTTTTCGGTTTTTTCAAAAGGGGAGAGAGGGAAGAATCTCCTTATCCTATGTTGTTCCCTTATGAAGGGAAAGGAGAAACGGAAAAAGAAAAAAAGAAAAAACAGCATGAAATAACTTTTTTTTTTCTCTCTCTGTTGATTCTTTGGTCCTTGAAACGTCTTCACGCCCATTAATAGCGGGGCTTTTCACTGCTTGGGGATGACCGGGGAGGAGGGTCAACCCCGGGAATCCCATGCCCGTCAAGTACGTTGCTGAGATCACCAAGGTTGTTGATGATTCTAGGCGGGCTGAGGCGGTGATTGTTCTCGCCGAACGGGGGTGGCGGGAGCCCCGACATTCGGAGTAGTTTCTTACTCACCATTGACACATCGATCGCGTATGGAGTGGGGCAGTAATGCATGTTGAACCCTACAATAACAAGAAATAACAATGTATGGTGTGGTGCGTGTTGAATGGTATGCAGTGGAATGCAACTGGTATACACGAAGTTGAATGTGTACGGGGAGGATATTTTTGATGTGCAGTGGAATGCAGGAGATTACATGTTGAATGCGTGTAAAAAGACGTGATGAATGCAGAGGGAGGGGGGGG
>Ga0307515_10004202_pt1 | contig 29964 bp, 31 predicted proteins | sample 17_EM_MG_FD_194513 | JGI IMG/M metagenome (GOLD analysis project Ga0307515, IMG submission 194513) | Populus trichocarpa ectomycorrhiza microbial communities from riparian zone in the Pacific Northwest, United States - 17_EM | ecosystem: Host-associated > Plants > Roots > Unclassified | place... | reverse complement strand
GAAGCTCCGCACGAAGCTCTGTAAAAGCTCTACTTGAAGCTCTGCTTGAAGCTCTGCTTGAAGCTCTGCTTGAAGCTCTGCTTAAAGCTCTGCATGAAGCTCTGCATGAAGCTCTGCACGAAGCTCTACACGAAGCTCTGCACGAAGCTCTACACGAAGCTCTACTAAGGTTCTACATAAGGCTCTGCCCAAAGCTTACCCCCTAGTAGTAGCTCCGGGCCAAGGGAGGATATTTTTAAGGAAGGACCCAACTACAGCACCTACTAGGTGTTGCAATAGCTTTAAGTAGTAGATATCTATATATCTGTATAGTTTTATCTATATTAGTAGACTATTTAATAAGATATAATATGTGCTTAGGCTTTTAACAACGCGTTTTTTAACTTTAACGAAATTAATGTTAGGACTAAGTGGTAACCGTATAATAAAATTTATACTATTTAGAAGCCCTAAGTCTTAAAAAAAAAGTAACTATGGGGTTTAATAATAACGCGTTGTGTGAATAAATAAATTAGATATCCGTAATCTCCATTTTACGGATTTTACTTAGGATTTTAATAAATCTCGCCAAACCCTCTCAGACGTGATTTTGCAATTCGGAAGACGGCGTAGGTTATTCCGATGCTAGCTAAAAAATCGCGTCTGAGCTCGCTGAGGTAAGTACCAGACGACAACAACATAAGATGATTAATCTGTTATGTAAGCAGCTTATGATTGGCTGATCGTCTGGGACCGAGATAACTGGCACACTGGTTATAATTATATTAATAATCAATCAATCGCAGCCCGTTGCACTTGCCTGTCGAACACACTGATTCTTCCATGAGCAATGCATGCCAAGAAATTAGAGCTTACGTGATTATTGGACAATTTCGCCCAGAGCTCAAGCTTCAAGCTCCAAGCACAAAACTCTCAGCTTCTGAAACCCTCATTTGCATCTCAATTGATGCTATACATTCCTCGGATCTCTCGAAATGGCCTTTTCTATCCTTCGCCCTCTTTTCCGCCCCCGAAACCTCCTCAGCAGTAGCTACAGTATCCTCCTTGGCTGCTGTCTGGTAGTAACTGTTACTGATCACTTCGTCGACATTATTCCCGTCATGGGCGAATCGATGTCGCCATCCCTCTCACCCTTATCCAAAAGCGCAGGCAAGCACGACCACGTCCTTCTCAGCCGCCTCAATCCTACCAAAGACCTAAAGCGCGGCGATGTAATCACATTCTGGAAACCGCACAAGCCCGAGGAAATTTCCATAAAGCGAGTTATTGCTCTCGAAGGAGATGAGGTGTGGCCAAGGGACAGGGAAAAGGGGACCCATGGGGGCTATGGCGGGTACGGTGAACGAGAGAATTTCAAAGGTGGGAGAAAGATTAAGATCCCCCACGGGCATGTCTGGGTTGAAGGAGATCATTGGAGAGGCAGTTATGATAGTAACGACCTTGGGCCGGTAAGTTGGGCCACTTCAAGGCGCTGTGGAGAGCTGCAGGAGTACGTTGCTAACGGCCCGGCATTGCAGATATCAAAAGGTCTAATCGATGGCAAGGCTATTGGTATTGTGAGATGGGGAAGAATAGAGGATATACCACAGAGGACTGTGAAGGGTGGAACCAAGGTTATCCCTGGGGTTTCACAGTTGCCGAAGGAGTGGGTAGAGGGATAAAATGCAGGTATTTCCACGTCTTTATCCCCATTTACCTAACCCCCAGAACATTTTCTATTTCCTTGCACACAGCGTCCGTCACATCCTTGGTGTTAGTCAAACCCCCAAGATCTTTGGTTTTCACTCCAGCTTCCGTAACATTTTCAATGCACGTCATTAACCCATCTGCAGCTTCTTCAAATCCGAGCCACCTCACCATTTCCGCGGCGCTCCAGAATGCGCCGATTGGATTTGCGATGCCCTTCCCAGCGATATCGGGAGCACTTCCATGAATTGGCTCAAACATGCTTGGATTTTCCCGAGTGGGGTCCAAATTGCTTGATGGAGCGATTCCAATACTCCCAGACAACGCGGCAGCGAGATCAGATAGGATATCCGCATGTAAATTCGTCGCTACGATTGTATCCAGCGACTGTGGCTGCAATACCATCCTTACCGTCATCGCGTCGACGAGCATCTTATCCGTCTCCACGTCCGGATACTCCTTCATAATCTCTGCGAAGATTTTATCCCATAGCACCATGCCGTGCCTCTGCGCGTTGCTCTTTGTTACCATTGTCAGCTTCTTGCGGGACCTTGATCTCGCCGTTTCGAAAGCAAATCGGAAAATGCGCTCAATGCCTACGCGTGTGAATATGGATACTTCGGTGGCGACGGTATTAGATGAGTGGGCGTGGGTTGTTCCGCCATGCCCTGCGTATTCTCCTTCGCTATTCTCGCGGATGATAACCCAGTTAAGGTCTTTCGTACCACAGTTCTTGAGCGGCGAGTTTATGCCACGGAGGACGCGGGTAGGACGTACGTTAACGTATTGATTCAGCGCATTACGAATGGGGAGGATGAGGCCCCACAGGGAGATATGGTCAGGGACGTCTATACGACAGAACTCTCCGTTAGCTTTCAAAACTTTCATGGCCTTCGAAAGTCTGAGAGGAGCTGGGCCATTGAATCATACCTGGCCATCCTACCGCCCCGAAGTAAATGGCATCGAATTTTCTCAGATACTCCAACCCGTCTTCGGGCATATAGTGACCCCTCTCTTTAAACGTTCGACTACTCCAATCAATGTTCTCAAACTCGAAGACAAAGTGACCCACTGTCTCAGAAAGTTTCTGGAGGACTTGAATGGCGGCGTCTGTAATGTCGACACCAATTCCATCGCCTGGTATGGAGGCGATTTTGAAGAGCCGCTCGGTGCCGCAAACATTGCTAGGAGACATGGTTTGGTAATATAACTTTTCACAAATAGATTTAAGATGTGAAGTCAGAGTGTCGGCGCAAGAACAAGGAGAGGAGAAGTTGGCCGGCTATTAGTAGAGGGATCACATCAATTGCCGACATAACGGCTACAGAAAGACGATGCCGTGGCCCGAAGTCCATGGCCAATTGCTAATACAGGTTTGCATAATCGAGTCTTCCGTCGGCTTTCCGTCTTTGAGAGGCCAGGCAGTCTAGGGCTATACCCGAATATTCCCGCTTGCTTCAGGCAGAGGCCATCACGATGCATGTCTTAGATGTTTCGGTTCTAGCTGTCCCTTTCTGTCCCTTAATGCCTGAGTACCTTTCGCTCCCAGCTGCCCCGCTCAAGCCAAGCCAAGCCACTGTAAACACACCACACTTTGCACACCGCCATCGAGCTTGGAGCTCCACATCCAAAAACCCCCATGAATATCGCAAGCTCTGCGAGGTTGCTGACTTTATACTACTGATCTTACTTTCGCCAACACCCAAATATACCAAATCAAAGTACTCAATTATCGTCATGGCTACTGCAGCATACCCTCCAGGCGGCACCTTCTTCAACACCCTCAAAATGAGCTTTACCAACGTTCCAGTCGACGCAAGCAAGAATAATGCTGTTTCGACGACTGAGTTCCTTGAGGCTTCCGAGAGTTTAGTTACCTTGTTTGGTGCGTCCTTCTACCCCCCTGGTCCTTTGTTAACAGCTACACGTGCCATGTGCTTTACCAGTAGCTTGAAGTTTTCTTATATTGTTGCACCTACAGACGTACTTGGCTCTGTCGCCTTCAACCCAGTGAAGTCGGATATGACGGGAAACGTGAAGGTGCGGCTCTTCAATTATCTCTTTTTCCGTTCAATTCCCTCGGCAAACGTCTCATCTGGCGCTACGTGCCGTCATTTACAGGAGAGCAACTGCTGAAGAGTAAATGAATTAGAAAATCCGTGACCGCCAACTTGCTGCCCCAGCCGATTCCTCTACCCTACAAGATCTCGTCAAAAATGAATTGAAAGAGAAGAAGCATACTGCTACTGAGGGCTTACTGTGGCTGACGCGGTATGTTCTCTCAAATGCCCCTCCACAGCTTTAAAGTACCCTGAGTGCCCTTTGAAAAATTTCCTTTCCCCCCTTGCCCATCCAACCATCTCCCTTATACCTGAAGCTGCCTAAATTATCACACCGACTGATTCCACACACAGTGGCCTCGACTTCACGGCTCAAGCTCTCCGCCAAAATATCGATAACAGCACAGAAGAGCTCTCCAATTCCTTCCGTACCTCCTACAGCAACACCTTGAAGCCACACCACTCCTTCATTATCAAGCCCATCTTCAGTGCGGCCATGGGCGCGACGCCATACCGTAAGGATTTCTACGCCAAGCTCGGTGAAGACCAGACTAAGGTGCAAGCCGAGTTGGTGCCGTGGTTGGAGTCGCTCGAGAAGGTTGTTGGTGTGACGAAGGAATTTATGGCAAGCAAGGAGGCAAAGTGGTAGATCAGAAGATTTCGAGGAGAGAATAGGTAGGTGCATACAAGATTGTTAGAAAATAAGGAGGTTTCGACATTCCTTGGCGTTCATTCCTATGAGGACCCTACCGATTGAGAAGAACTCATGAAAGGCGGAGTAAGGCGATTTTTGCAAATACTATTTCGGCAATTTTCGCACAATATCTCTGGTTGATGTCCGAAATCCTAAAGTTTGGTCAATTATTCGGAATTTGGCTACAGCCTCCAGACCAAGTCCCAACGAACTGGTTTGCTCCGCCATCCCTGCTAATTATACTCAAGCCTCTCTTCGAAGGTTACATGTCTCATTGGTCAGTGCGAAGCACACCGTCGAGCAAAGAATTCACGCTGAGCCCTTGAAGGTTTTCAACACACTTCTGACAGTCCCAACCTCGAATTCTGATTTTCCTCGACTCTCCTTCACGTCATGCTTAGAGTTTTTGAATCCAAGGACTATGAACTCTACCTTAATCATCTTTCGACCACTTGTTACATTTCCCAGTGTTTCCTTTGGTAGCAAGATTGGATCAATTGATCAACACGGCAATTCAGTTGAATTAGTCACCATCGGTTTACCACTAGCAATAGCGATATATCGTTGCTCTAGCTCACGTCCCTAAGGTCCTCTCCTTCAGTATAACCCGAGCTACGCTTTACGGTCCTTCTACATTGTTTGGAAGCTTCCAGTGTCGTGATTAGCGTCTTTCGCCTATTTCTTTTCTCAACATTGAATAAGCACGGCCAAAAATGGCTTCGTAAAACCAATTCAGGAGTCTCGCCAAGGGGCCAGTATCAACATAGAAAACTCTATGTTCAGGGGTTTCCGTTTAATACAGGTTGACTACTAGATAGTTTCATTGAATTTGGTTTTGATATATTTTATGGACTCAATTACTTTGACTTCACAGTTGGTTCTTGTTCTTATTTGCACCAAAGCTCCCTTCGTTTCCTCTCTCGCTGCATTCCACTCTGTTTTTCATATCTACAGGGAAAACACATTGCAGCCAGGTCCTGTACATTCGACTCTCCTTCTTTGACGTCCCAAGTGAATGGTGCTGTGCCCACCTTTGCTTTTTTCTCGAACACGAATCATTTCGAGATCCCGGCTTCTTTCACCCGTAGTTAGCGGCTCCCTTTTACTATTCATAAGAAATGATCAGCTAATACGAGGATAGATGGAACAAAATGTTTCACTACCAGCCCTGTTGCATTGAGCACCTTGTTTGTGCCGGTCTTTTTAACGGGTTCTTACACCTTTACTTGCTCTTTCCATTCAAAATCAAGCCAATCATCTATCAACTGTCCAACTTTGCCCGATAGCGCTATTCCTCCAGGTATACACACAATGTTGTAGCTGCTAATCCTACGTACACACCGTTATCTACCACAACTTTCCTGATCTCAGCGACACCAATCACGGATACAATCTACGAAACGATCACCAGGTCGTCTTCTGCTATGCCTTCTTCTACTATGGCTTCTTCCAACAGTTGGAGCACTTCTTCGACTTCCACAGCCACCCTTTCTTCGGTTGTTCCTAGCACGCTCTCGGTATCGGCTTCTTGCTTCACGTCAACAATCGCTTCGAGTTCTTCCAGTGCCAATTCAAGCAGCTCCACCAGTTGGAGGAGTCTATCGAGTACGGTTCAAAGTACTACGTCTAGCAAGGTTCAGAGCACTACGTCCAGCACAGCAAGCAGCAAGATCCCTATGAGCACTACTTCAACCAGCAGCCCCTCTGCAACTACAACTAGCGATCCGCTTAGATGATTGGTTTGCCCTGATGCCAATGGAACTACATACGAGGCCAGAACTGAAGCAGGGTATGTTGTGGAGCGCTATTACGACCGGCTCAATTCGGACATCAAATACGTTTACACATTCGGATTGGACAAATGCATCGAAGCATGCGAGCAGACTGAGGCATGCGTCGACGTCTCATACGTGCCCAGGTCAGCATATGACAACGGGATTTGCTACCTGAAGAGTGCGGCGCAGTGGGGATTGCTGAAGATGGATGTTTGGGGCGCTCGCAAGCTTCCGTCGCCGTCTTGCCCTGACTCGAACGGCACGATGTACACGTCGGCGTGCGGAGCAGAGTATGCATTGAATGCTGCATTGATCGAACGGGCGGGGACATCACGACGGGTGCTTCGCTTGCGTATGTGGCTATTTTGGAGGCTTGTGTCGCGGCGTGTGATCGGACGAGCGGGTGCGAAGACGTGTCATGGGTGCCAGGCAACCCAGGCCCGAAGAAAGTGGTGGAGAGCCCTGTTTCCAACATCGATGTATGGGCCGCAGTTAAGCGTTCGGAATGCACGACGACGGCGATAAAGGCTATGGTGGCAATGAAGAGAGATACAACGATAGCGCCGTCTTTCGGCGGTTCCTAGACAAGATTTTATGTACACAACGACAGTCACTACAACTGCAGATTAGTCCTATTGCGGTGTATGAGAAGTGTTTTGAGTACGGGATGCGCCGAGGTGGTGCAGCGAATTATGCAGGATACAAAAAATAATCACAATGAGTTTGTAGCAATATTTAAATGCCTATATCGGTTGTAACGGTTGCAGGGATCGGCATCTCGGCATAGGACCGGCCGTTCCTTCTCCATGCCGGAAATAACGGCCAAACCCTACGCCATCACTTGCAAAAGCTGCACTCGAGGAAAGGACGGCAGAGAATTTCATGAGGCAGGCAATGCCCAATTCGCCCACCATGTCGCAAATGTTTACCACCAATTCGACTCTTAACCTTCCTCCTCCTTTAACTCCCTCACTTCTCTCTAGAGTTCCTCGCTCATCACAATCTCTGGTCCTGTATAACTATCCGTATCTCGAAAATGGTTAAGGAAGATAAAGACCCCAGACCATCATACAACGGACCATCTGCCTCTTCCACTTCGACCAGCCTAGTCTCGACACCTATCTCACACGAAGTCCCCGGCCTCACTCCAGATTTAGAAAAAGCAGAGACGATACAGCCCAAACTTACTCCCCCAATATCTCGAGTTCAATCTACCCTTTCTACCATTAGATCTCGACGGCCAGTCCCGCCTTTCTCACACCCCCTCACCTACACTAAAACAGGTCCTGACGTCATTGTCGAATTCGACGGGCCCGACGATCCCTACAACCCGCTCAATTGGCCGTTCAAAAAGAAGGTCATCACTACGGTGCTGTATGGCTTCACAACAATGGGTTCCACCTGGGCGAGCAGTGTCTACTCGCCTGCTATAGGACAAATATCGGAGCAGTTCCATGTCGGCGCCGAGGTATCCTTGCTAGGTCTATCGCTCCTGCTGTTTGGCTTCGGAGTAGGCCCATTACTGTGGGCGCCATTGAGTGAGGTCTATGGAAGAAAGCCAGCAGTGCTAGCTCCTTACTTCATCGCTGCTATATTCTCGTTTGGAACTGCGACGGCAAAGGATATCCAGACGGTGCTGATCACTAGATTCTTCGCTGGCTTATTTGGAAGTGCTCCTGTTACGAATACTGGTGAGTATTACCTTTTGGAGACGTCCAACGTTCACAACCAATTGCTGATATATGTGCAGGCGGTGTTCTGGGCGACATTTGGCCCCCTGAAACTCGCGGTATAGCCATTGTAGGCTATGCCATGGCAGTCGTGGGAGGGCCCGTACTAGGTCCGATTGTCGGCGGAGCTATAGTCCAGTCCTATCTACGCTGGCGATGGACAGAATATGTGAGTTATCTGTTAATAAACTCCTGGCATCCAATCCGCTTACTGACCACTTTAGGTCACCGGAATCATGATGATGTTCATCCTACTACTTGACATTCTCATCCTGGACGAGTCTTACCCTGCTGTTCTCCTCGTCTACAAGGCGCGCCGCCTGCGCCACGAATCCCAAAACTGGGCTCTACATGCCCGCCACGAAGAATGGGACATTTCCGTTCGCGAGCTCGGACGCAAATATCTCGTTAGACCATTCCAGATGCTGCTAACCCCCATCTGCTTCCTTGTCGCGCTGTACGCCTCGTTCGTGTACGGAATCCTCTACGCCAACCTAGCGGCCTTCCCCATCGTATTCGAGGAAGAGCGCGGCTGGAACCAGGTCGTGGGCGCCCTACCCTTTTTAGCGCTACTGATTGGAATCCTGGGCGGTGCCGTAGCGAACGTCCTCAACCAGAAATACTACTACAAGCGCTTCATCGCCAACAACCACCGCGCGGTGCCCGAGACGCGCCTCCCGCCCATGATGTTCGGTTCCGTCTTCTTTGCTGCCGGCCTCTTCATCTTTGGCTGGACCGCCGACAAAAAAATCCACTGGATCGCGCCCAACATCGGCGCCGTGTGCGTCGGCGTTGGCTTCTTCACCATCTTCCAGGCCGCGCTGAACTACTTGATCGATACGTTTCAGAAATATTCGGCGAGCGCTGTGGCGGCGAATACCTTTTTGCGCAGCGCGTTGGCTGGGGCATTTCCGTTGTTCATCCCTCCGATGCTGCATAAGATGGGCATTGCGTGGGGTGTGAGCGTGTTTGGATTTGTAGCGGTTGCGCTGATTCCCATTCCGTATCTTTTTTTTATTTACGGTGAGAGGATTAGAGCCAGAGGGTTTTGGTCAAAGGAGAGCGTGTAAGTGGGATAGGAAGGTCGGCTCTGCATTGCATGATTACTTTGTCGTTTTTGTTTTTATCTTTTCAACGGCTTGATGATTGACGCAGTGGGAGTTTTGGGGCATATTGTGTGATTATTGCATGTACTGGGTGTGAAACTAGAGATATCCGCTGCTTCAATGCAGCACGGCGCAGGTTTGGATTTAGAAATTAGACCTTCTGTTATTCGAATGTACAATACTTCCAATTATCCAACTCCCTTTCGCAAGTGAGCCAACCAATGATTCAATCCAATCCCAGCCCTAACCACCAACGCCTTCACCAAACCCAGCGCTTTTTGAAACTCCCAATCCAATTCTCCTCCATCAACCGGCGACACAAAGCTCTCCTCACCCGCCACCCTTCGTCTCCGCCTCCTTTCCACCCTTCCCCCGCGCCCCCTTCGGCTTCCCACCCTCCCCAACACCTTTCCTCCGCCTCGGTTGCGCAGGTTTCTTGCCCTCCTCAGTACCCGCACCAGCACCAGCCTTCAGCTTCTTGCCCCGTCCCGCAGCATCACTACCCGCCGTCGCCGCCGCCAAAGAAGCCATCCCAGCCGTAGGATCAGCCACCTTGGCCGGCCGGCCGCGCTTGCGCTTCGTCGGAGCGGCGACCACTACCATCGCGGTTGCGGTTGCGGTTGCGGGTCTAGCTGGCGCAGGACTCGCTGCAGCAACATCCTTAGCGGCAGCGCCTCTGGCGGCGGTACTGCTGCTAGCAGGCACGATGGGGGAGATGGCGAGCTCGTTGGTTTCGCCGCCGCCGTCGCCGTTGTGGGTTTCTTGGGCGGCGGCGGTGGTGGTGGTGCGCTCTTGGGCCGAGTATGTTTTCCTGAGGTGCGCGTTTAGGGCTGTGGCGTGTGGCGTTAGGATGATGCGCGGGTCGATGGGCTTGAAGCGCGTGGGCGGGTTGGCGGCGGCGGGTGCTAGAGTTGGAGCTGGAGCTGGAGCTGGAGCCAGAGCTAGAGCTGAGACCGGGGCCAGGGCTAGCGCTGGAGTGTCCGGGACTGTGGAGGTAGTGGTGCTATCTTGAAGATGGTGAGGTTTGGGTGACGGGGTGTCGAGGTGAGCGCTTGGTGTCAATACGTTGGGTGGTGGGACTAGTGTCCTTCTGATGGCTTTTGGCGGGTTTGTGGCCCGCTGCGTTTGAGGTTGAGTTGTGGGCAACGAGGTTCCAGAAGGGTATCCTGCAGGGTAGTAGGGATATGGTGGAAGGGTACTATGTGATTGCTTCAACGAGGGATCCTGAACAGGATATTGATATGGACTCTGAATTTTATTAGAGCTCCGATCTTGGCCTTGAGTACTAAGCAGGTTTGGGTTGAGGAATGGACTCGGTGGAAGTTTAAGTCGCTGTTGGTCTGGCTGTTGGTTGAGATTCTGATCTAGATCTCGTAGTCCGTTTTGGGGACGCAGACTCTGCTGTTGGCTGGAGTGCAGATGTTGAGGCGATACCGCAGTTTCCGCTCGCGGTAAGTTTGAATGTCGACACCCAGCTTGTGGATGGATTTCTTGCCCAGGCTTGTTTAGTTGCGGGCCGAATATATGCATCTGGTTACGACCTTGATTCTCATCGCGCAATTGACCTTTCCCTGGACTCACCCTGCTGGCTGACAGGAGTGCCTGCTTCGATGGGAAATCGACTAAATTCAGTCGTGAGATCGGATTTGAGTTTTGCTTTAGGGGTGATTTCTGCAGTGAAAATTCATTCTGCTTCGGCGTGCGGCTTGCCGTATGAGTGTAAGCCTTTGTTACAGTATTTGTTTCTTGAAATGGAGTAGAAGAAACGTGCGGGGGTCGTGGTATTGGTTCTGGTGTTGCGCCTGTAGACGGAGGCGAGTTTGAGGGAGTCTCCAATGGCATTGTAGCGTTACTCCGCTGTGAAGCTTGGGCCGGCGTGCTAGGTTTTGGCTGCTCTTGTTGCGGTCCTTCCACAATGCTGCTTGGTAAAGGTCTAAAATATGGTGTTACATGCTTCATAGAAGCCATTGGGGCCACCGGAGCCGGCCCTCTGTTTCTTGAACCCATTGCAGAAGTTGATATGCCTCCATGATTATGTTGAGCTAAGTTCAAGATGTTACGCTCGGCTGTAAGAGCACGCTGTGCAGAACCCGGTGGATAAGTTCCTACATCTCTTAGTCGTGCATGATGTACCGCCAGGGCATGGTCATATTCAGGGTCAATATTTCGAGGTATAGGCTTACGGGGAGGCGTTGGGAGGCGTCTAGGCTTCTGTTGCAGATCCTGTGACGGTCCACTGATATTACCACCAGTCAGCTTATGTAGGAAGTTTTGTGCCGGCACACTTGGAACAATTTGCGCATGGAATAGCTGTTGCTGCTGTGGTTGTGGTACTGGCAGGTTTTGATCCGGTATGAATTTGTTAGCCACAACGATAGTGTCAACATGTTCAGCCTGTTGGAGCTGCGCCGTTGCCATCGACTGCGGTATCTCAGATGCATCCCTTTTTTCTCCTATGTCGTTGGCTTGATCTGTGCTGTCTCGCTCACTTCCGGAAAAGGTGACCTTGGTCTCTCGCAAAAGATGTCCCCACTGGCCAAGCAAGCTCGCTGGTAGCCCCTCTTGCTGAAGAAATTTAAGCGCGTAGCGAGTAGCGCCCGGGGGAGGAGTGTCAGGGTCTATTGCTTGATTGGAGTTTCTAGCCTTCATCTTGAGGATATGGTACGGTGGATTATCCCAAATGACTTTGTTCTCTTTCATAATACGCTCTAAAGTTTTCCCGTCCAGATTGAGGAGACATTTAACTGGGTAGTAACCATCAAGGTAGAGGTTGTTGGATTCGCCATGAATCTGGTCGATGATCTCGGCGCGAAGTGAGGGATAGAGGGAGCGAAATGAAATCTATATAGATGTTAGTTTTCTTAACTCTAGAATATCTGAATTACCTTCTCCGCTCTAGATATAGCAAAGAAAATGCAGTGGTCCTACTGATTCCTTTATCTCCTCTTCCTCCTCGCTTATTTCCATGTTATTTTGAAGGTTTTCGTAGTCGTCCTTCTCGTCTTCTGACAGATCCGGAGGGAAATTGATGAGTGGAGAACGCATGGACAAATGATCCACAGTCTTCTTCCACTTTATAGTATCGCCACTAAATCGCTCACTCATCAGCCTGCCAATCCCGTGCGGTTGTACCTTTCCCTGGCCACTATCAATGCTTTGGTTTTGGCCTAACGGCAGTGTTGGGAAAGCAACCGATCGACGCGTGTATGCACGAATAGGTCGAGCAACTGGCTGCTCTCCGGCTTTTGCATCTCTCCCAGACCCAGGGGGTTTGCGTCGAATTACGGAGTGACTGGATTTATCCTTAGTCAGATACTTGATGTTAGTCATATTTTTGGATCCGCAGAAGTCGCGACGGTGGGCCTTGCAAGGTCGATAAGCTCGGAACTCTGGGTTGAGGATAGGAATTTGTGAATTCGAGACGGCTGATTTGCAGTAGATGAGTGCAATATTGATGCTTTCGTAGCACGACTTACTTCCTCAGGCTCAAAATCAGATTCCGGCAACGTGTGCCAGTCTCATTATTGTAGTGACGATGAGTGGTGAATCAAATATTTGACGTGAATACGCTTTTGCGATATTGTAGCAACGGCTCTTGACACTATAAATCCTAAGTGACAGATAAAAGACGGTATTGAAAAGAATGAACTTTAGCGTACTTCCTAATTCGGTGAAGCGCTAGATACCAGTGGCAAATGTTTTCTTCAGCAATGAAGGCTAGCCGTCAAAACAATGTCCTGTGGGATTTCTGCGCAGAGATATCATCACCACCAGCACGATGCAACAAGAAACAATGAAGTTAAATATGCATATGCATATGTACAGCTCATGGTAGGTCTAATGTAATAAAGACAAGCGTAGAAAGGTCCTCACTTTTCCACTTTTGACGTAACACAACACCTGTTGAGTTTGCAAAGTGTACCGCAGCGCAGGCTGGCAGCATTCATGAAATCTCGCCACTTACAGAGCGCCTTTTAATATGCTAGCAAGATTACCATTCCCTTAAACCCCAAGCACAACCCAAATAACGCCAGTTCCTGAATCCCCTATCAGAAACTATGCCAGGGTATCACAAGCATGAAGTAAGAGAGCCCGCCGATACCCCCTGAGAGTCTATCAAGAATATGTTATGATGAAAGTTAGTCTTGAAACGGAGCGAATTCCCTCCCAAGAAATCTTGCCTCGTCAGAAGCATCCGCGCCGTCATCTACATCCATATCATCTTCATAAGCTGTGTCCAGTGTTCTCTTTTGCCTGGAGAATTGAAGATCACCGTTAGAAACCAATTCAGCCGATTGGTTCCTAGAAGACAAAACGGAGGGTCGAGCACTGTGATTCGACTGAGCAACTGAGCGCTTGGCGATGAGAATATCCCAGTAAGACTGAAGTAGATGTTTGAGAGCATCGTCAAAGTTGACGCAGAAACGCTGGGCCTGACAAAGCTGCATCGCCTTGACGTAGTCAATATCATCCAACATTTCCATCAGATAAGCAGCCACCACAGTAGCTGATCTTTCATTGCCCGACTCGCAAAAGACAAGCACTTTGCCCATTCGAGGGCCTTCAGGACGCGACTGGGCAAGACGGTGAATGAAGGAGAGATGTTCGTTGATCTTTCGTACCGCTCGAGGAAATGCGGCGATGAGGGCCTGGTGATTTGGGACCTCAATTGTACCCGTGTTCACCCCAGCATCCTGAGCAGCCTTGAAAGCACCGACCATCCCAGTCTGTCCCGGCCTCACAGCTAGTAGCATGGTAATGCCTTCCTTTGCTAAGAAGTTTTTGTCTTTTGCAGCGACCATTGGGCCAAGGTACAGAAAGGGTAAAATCATTTGTGCCTGACGCCGACGCTCGTATGACCACTCCAGCAGTGCGTTCCTCTGCACAATTCCGCTAAAATCGACACCGTTGAGGAAGCTGACGTCGATCCGGCTATCGTCGGGCTGGATAACGCGTTCAATCTCAACGTCTGGGATTTCAGCTGCGAGGGTTGGTGGGGGTATGATAATGCGAGGAGGCGTGGGGAGTCGGTATGTATACTCTTGGAATCGCTTATGCGAGTAGGATGTGTCGGACATGGCGGCCTCCTCATGAGACGCCATCTCCGGCAAAGTTGGATAGGCGAGGGGCGTCTCGAGGCTGGACAGGGATTTAGAGCGGGAGCGGCAGTGCGTTGATAGAGGAGCGGGGAAGCGAAATACGAGTCTGTTGAGCGAGCGTGAGAGTATGCTGAAGGAGGTGAGTGAATAGATGGAAACAGGATCGAACGGCAGAGGAGTCAATTCATCCTCCAGGCAGCAAAGCTGAGGCGCGGCGGGGCTAGGAGACGCTGCAGTCAGGAAGCTTGCAGGACAATGCGAATGCGGCAAAGCGAACGAGACATGGGCAAATTTACACAGGCAGTGAACAGTTTGATGGAGTGGGTGGAGGACGTGGATGGCGTGGAGTGCGAGCGACGGCGTCTCATCATCGTCACTGGGCAGCGGGCCCGTTTTGCGGTCGACATGTCGTCCGAATTGAACCCTTCGATGGAGCTAGATGCGCTAAACCATAACTGGCTGCTCGCCTCGCTCCAGCGCCGGCTTCTGATGCCGACGGCGCGTGCGCGCTACGAGAGCCACTAAAACCTCCCATCAACAAACGGCCAAGCGGTTCGTCTCATCATTAACACCCCTGGAAGAACTCCAATCGCTGCCCGAGAATTTTAACCACCAACGGCGCCATGGGAGTCCTCCTTGTCACAGAAAAACACTCCTGCAAGTGGCTTCGTGTAGAAGAACTCCCGTGCATGACCACGGCCATTTCATTCCACCATGCATGCTGGGGGTATAGACCCTGACACGGTAGATAATGGCCGCTCTGGCGCCTCTGTTACAGATGTGAATCTGGTCAAACTACATTAAGGACCGCAGAAATCCTTGTACCATTCAACAATCCTTCCACCAACATGCCAATCCGGGAGGCTCGACTCTCAGACCACTACGCCATGGCTGTTGTCTTCGGGAAAGCCTTCTTTAACGAAGACCTGTTCGGCCGAATTATTCACCCCCATAGGGATACTTACCCAGACGACGTTACGCTGTATTGGCTTCGCAGAATCAGGGAGCACTGGTTTGACTGGAGGAATTGTTTCCTTGTCGTTGTCACTAAGGACCGTGATGGGAAGGAAGCAATTGTTGGCGTGGCAGAATGGACCCGGCAGGGTGCTGGTTCCAAAGTCATGGAGTTGAGCATGCTCGATCCACGTGCGTTACCGTTTTACCGTGTACCGTTTATCGTTTACTGTTAATCTTTATTTTCATGTCTACTTTTATTCCCGTCACAGTTCTCACGATTTGTCCCGTGCCGTACAGGAAATCTTGGAAGACCGTTATTCATGGCGTCCAATCGAATCTCGGCTTACATTTGGCCCAATCGCGCGGCTGACCCGGCCAAGACTAACATCTTCGAACGGGCTATTCCCTACTCAAAACACCACTGGTCTGGTTCCAGAGCCGACAACTGGTATCTTGATGCGCTCGCCGTGCATCCGGATTACCAGGGCAAGGGTTATGGGAAGAGTCTCGTGACGTGGGGTATCTGCAAAGCAGATGAGGAGAACGTGCACGCAAGCGTCATGTCGTCTGCAGGTAACGAGACCTTCTACTTGCGATGTGGTTTCGAGGAGATTGTGGGTTGGGCAACCGAGGGGGAAGATAATCCTCTGGCTGGTGTTGCTGGGGGTGCAATCCTATTCAGGGCTCCGAGGAAGGCTACTGCGGGACTAAAGGCCCAGAACTGAGATGAATTGTGATCAGAGCTCGAGCCAGAACAGGGGTAGGCGGGATATGGAACGAGGTTTTCTTGTCGCGTTTGAGATGCAGCTTAGCCCTGACAAGTGAATATACATTTACAGGGTACCCAGGTATTTACAATCAAGAAAGGAAAAAAAAAGCAAATCATATTGTCATTACAACGGCCATCGCCATTGCTACAGTAAATTATGAAACTGCACATTTGGGACTCGGCTACTCTGTGCGAGTACCCAAACACAACGTTTGTCAACGCGCCAACTCCAATGTACTTGCGTTCTATGCAATCTATGACTCTTTGAATAATATATAGCACGCGATTCTAAAATGGTGTAATGGAGTCTATCTATTGCGCAACTCGCAGAGTCGGGTCTTCAACGACCAGGACGTTCACGAAGACTTGCAATCAATCCCTCAGTCAATTACTTTTTCCAGCCCCAGGCTGGATGAAGTCGGTACGAACATCCCACTGCACATCCCGACGGATGATCATCTCCTGTGATCCATGACTAGTTACGGAGGAATCTTCCTGCGGGGTTTCGTTTGGGTGATAGATACTCGTCGAGTTCTGAGTGCGGTCCGGCTGAAGACCTACCGCTGCGGGTGCTGATTCGATAGTTGATTTGACCGACTCTCCCTTAGCCAAGGACTGCATCTTGTAGCTTCCTCCGTATCCACTTGACCCGTAAGGATTAGTAGCATAGGTTACTGTCAGCCCTAGACCTGTATCGAAACTCTTGATGAAGGATCTGAGGCAAGGAATAGTAGCAGCAATCAACGAGTAACCCAGCTCGGCTTGCTGAAAAATAATAGCGGCACTGATGCTCACACCGGGATTTGAACTGTGCCTGCTTTCAGCGAAAAAATGGAGGAAGAGGATTGAGAGAACAGCGACCCTATATAATAGTTATATTTGTTCGTTCGTTTTAGGAGAACAAGGGACCTCTTACGGTAGTCTAAATGCGAAAGCAAACACAACCCTCAATTTAAATCCTACGCTCATATGAACATTCCACACTAAGTATATGGGAAGGACAGCCAGGAACACCTCCGTAATCACATCAAAGGCAACAATAACCTTGTATCGAAGAACCTAAAAACCGTGAGTAAAGGAGCCCACAACAAAGCCAAGGGAGACATACCCAGCCCACGCATTTGGTTTGCGCTGTCAATGGGTCATGGTCACTTGGTAAACAGCCTACGGATATGGCGAATATGGAAGCAATTCCCCACGTTATAACCGCACCCGCCAAGAAGCTGCAAACCCACCAGAAGGTCTTCATATCCCGCGTAAAGACACGTTGAATCAGAAGAACTACAGAGCATTTTGTGAGACCTAATGTGAAATATAGAAGAAGTTGGTTTGCGAATTGCGCCTAAAAACCTCGGTCGTCAGCGGGTTGGAAGAAATTCAAACCTTAAGCCTACGTACTTTTGTCATTTCAAAGTATTGCCTGTTGTCAAGCATGTCTAGGTTTTTCCCCAGCCCCAACGAGAGGCCAACTACTATGGGAATTAGTTGAAGCCCGGCGAATACCTGCAAATTTCATCAATGGATTGACTCTTCCACGCAGCGATTTTGGTTCCCTGACCTGAGCTGCAACCATGGCCCAGTCGTCCATGCCAAAGATATTCCATTTAATAAAGCATCTAGTGAGGAAGGTTACAGAAGAGTAGGTAAATGCCATAAAAGTGGCGATGTAGATCAGTCCTCCATGGTCGTCGGGAGTGATAGTGGAGAACCGATCGCCAGCAGGGACAGCAGCCATGACTGAAGAACGGATAGGCGAAAGGAGGTCCAAGGGATTTGACCAAGGACAGGGAGCGAGGTAGATGATAGATATATCCCGTGCTTGACGTGAAGCTCTCTCCCCCCGGCAGGGCTCAAACAGTCAAGCTTGGATAGAGCATGTTGTGCGTGGCGGAGCTCAGGACTCCGGTTTGAGTTCAGTAGCCCTATGAGTGGTCCCGGTATCAAGGAGAATTGAGAGATCACCAGAAAAGATGCCTTAACCGGATCCATTTTGTTGTCAAGATACGCAGTGCCGCCCGGATGTTATGCCACCCTGAAGTGATCCCCAAACCCGCCCCAACAGCAGATAGAGGTTGCGAGAGGGACGCAGGTCGAAAATAATAGCACGAGAAGCGAACCTATCACACCACACAGCGGCGTTGGCGAGGATCGACATGGCGCGCCCTCATAGACAATCCGCCGAATAGAGGACGATGGAGGGCGTGCGGCCCGTGCTCGATCTATGCCGACATTTCTTTTTCGTGCCGTGTCGGCGAGCCGTGGATACTGTAGGTCGGAGGCTGCTCGTCTATTCCGCTGCTTGTGGAAGAGCAAGTCACCATGCAACGCCTCAGCTCAGCCAAACCAAATCTCATCTCCCTTTCTCCCGCGGCTCTCCCATCAGCCATTGGAGCCGTACCGCACTCTTTCCGTAAATGCTCGTCACCCTCATGTAACTAGCTTGAAATGGTGCCAGTCATGCCCTTGTAACGCCATTGTCCTGCATCTCCATGGCCGTGACAAGATGCCCCTGGGCGCATTGGCCTTCCCCATTCACATTTTGTGACGGACGCAACGTCTTTGGATGCTTCACACGAAATGGTCCGTTCACCGCAATCACGAACGCCTAGGTGGCGTATGTTGGAGCTGCAGTCAAACCTTGAGTTTCTGTCCGAACCTGGATTCCCCCGTCAGATGGCAACAGGGTTTGTTTATCTGGCCCGCCATTTCCTTTCGTCTCCGCTGCAGTCTTCCTGGAGACCAGAGTGCCGCCCCTCTTCCTCGAAGCCTTTTATTTCAATTCTTCCATACTAGTTTTCCTCTCATACTAGCCTCCGTAATAACAAGCGAAAACTATGGAGGACACTAAAGGCGCTGAAGTTCGCGTCAATGGCCATGAAGATGCTGAGCTGCAAGGAGAGAATGTGGTCGTTTCCGAGAAGAAGGGCACACCAGACGATCAGAAAGACATGCATCGCATGGGAAAGATGCAGGAGATGAGGGTGAGTTCAAGTGGTTTCTCATGCATTCTAACCTAGCTAACAGCTCAAGTAGCGTAACTTCCGATTCGTCTCAATCTTTGGTTATTCTATGATTCTTATGGCCACATGGGAAACTGGATTGACGTGAGCATTTCCACTTTTGTAGCATCAGCATCAAACAACCCATAACTAATTGGATTCAAAATCAGAACTCTGGGCTTACCATTACTCAACGGCGGAACTGGTGGCGCAATTTTCGTTTATATTGCAACCGCGCTTGGAATGTGCTTTGTCATTGCTTCCATGGCAGAGATGGCCTCCATGTAAGTCGGAATCTCCTCCTGATTCTACTAATGCTTGATATTAATGAGTAGATAGGGCCCCCACTTCAGGTATCCACAGTCCCAATTTCCGAAAACATCTTCGCATCGAATTCTTCAAAATGATACTAACTCCGGTTGCTCAGGTGGTCAATACCACTGGGTTTCTGAATTCGCTCCGAGAGAGCACCAGAAATTTCTCAGCTATCTAGTTGGTAAGAATCTCCAGACGCCATAATTTAATAGTAGATTTGCAAAACACTGACAACCAACAGGCTGGCTCTGCGTTCTTGGCTGGCAAACTGGAATCCCCTCGATTGGCTACCTTGCCGGCACTCAGATCCAGGGTCTCATTATTTTAAACAACCCCAACTATGTCCCCGAGAGGTGGCACGGAACTCTACTAGTGATCGCGGTAGCATCATACTCGATCATTTTCAACACCGTTCTTGCGAGGCGTCTACCCCTTATTGAAGGAATTGTGTTAATTCTCCATCTGTTTGGTTTCTTCGCAATTCTCATTGTACTCTGGGTCCTCGCTCCACGGAGTAAAGCGAGCGACGTTTTCGGGCAATTCCAGGATAATGCCGGCTGGGGCAATGTTGGCCTATCGTGTCTTGTAGGCATGCTAGCTCCTATCTTCTCGCTACTGGGCTCCGACGCTGCCACCCATATGTCTGAAGAACTCCGCGACGCCTCTTATACACTCCCGAGGGCGATGTTATGGACAGCTGCCTCCAATAGCGTTCTTGGCCTCATCATGATCATTACGCTCTGCTTCTGTCTTGGAGACGTGCAGACGATCATTAGCACCCCAACTGGATATCCCTTCATCCAGGTGTTCTATAACGCCACGGGTTCAAATGTAGCCACCTCGGTGTTGACTTCTATCACCATCGTCATGTCGATTTTCGGCTGTGTGAATAACGTAGCTACCTCTTCACGCCAGCTGTTCGCTTTTGCACGTGACCATGGCGTACCTTTTGGCGACTTCCTCGCATATGTAAGTCCTCAATGTACTCTCCCAATAACTAGCGTGCTAATTTTTTAATTCAGGTGCGTCCTGGCTGGGATATTCCTCTAAACTCGGTCCTCGTATCCTTCGTCATTGCTGTCCTTCTATCCCTCATCAATATCGGCAGCACCGTGGCCTTTAACAGTATCGCCTCTCTCGGCACGTGCGCGCTCCTCTCATCCTATATCATCTCCTGCTCTTGCATGTTCGTCAAGCGATGGCGCAAGGAGCCACTTCTTCCCTCCCGCTTCTCTCTCGGCAAATATGGGCTTGCAATCAACGCCATCTCAGTCATTTATCTCTGGGTTGCTCTTGTGTTTTCTTTCTTCCCCGTGGCGCCGCACCCGACGCCAGCCTTTATGAACTGGAATATTCTTATTTATGGCGTAACGATTATTTTCTCGCTCGCATACTTTATGTTCCGGGGAAGGCACCAGTATGTTGGGCCTGTGGAATACCTGAATAAGAGTATGTAGGAATGCAATCACTATAACAGGTTGAGGATATCTACAATACTCTGTCATTCAAATGGACGTTAGTATCGCCTTTCGCATTAGGTTATGTAGAAATAACTAAGCGCAAATGACTACCTCGTTACATCATAACACATTTTACTACTATGATATGGAAGAATGCATTGTTTCTTAATACATTTAAACCCACTACATCCTTTTCAAACTATTTGCAGGACAGATGAGGCGAAACACTCAAAGAGTTGGTTACAACCGAGAGGCCATAAGCAATAGCAGCAGAATGAGATATTCAGTAACACTTGACTGAAAAAACATGGTACAATGCCGGGGAACAATTAAATGTGTGTATAGCGATATCACTATCATTCCAATGTCATATCAACTACAACCGGATCCTTCACATCAGGCTCTCTCTCGCAAAACTGTATCTCTCCTGGAACGTATCTTCGACGGCTCACTTTCCGAAACCATGAGAGACTGGAAGAGCTCCTCGGCCAATCTACCTTCCGTTAAGCCGGCTTGTAACTTAGAATCCTCTTCTTTTGGATCTTCATCTTCAAGCCCCAACCGTCGCTTCCCAGTTCCTTCTACGAAAGACTTGGAAGGATTTAGGATCTTTGGGCTTTTTCTAATGATTGCAGGCAGACGACCTTCTACCGGATCGGACAATTCGTTCCAAGTTTTTGCCGATTTGTTCAATATTATCTGGATCCTCTCATCCATCGTCTTTGGTATCCAAATTGTTGCAGTGCTTGTATCCAGGCCAGGCCAATTAGGAATTTTAGTGAGCTCAAGGCTTTTGGCGGTGTACTCATCTGAGTTTTGTTTCCAGAGATGGATATCCAATGCCGTCGGCGAACGAAGGATGGATACGCCGCGACTAGTTCCATTAGCCGTCATTTGCGCACTATCATTTTTGGCCACTATTTCAGAACCAGCGCCCACTTCCTCCTTGCTGTTGATTGGATCCAATGATGTAGATGCCTCTCTGCCGGAATCCGGTGGCAGCACGCTAGGTTCAGCTGGCTGAGGCATTAAGTCTTGAATTTCGTTTGGGATCTTTTGAATAATCGGGAGACTCCGTGAAGAGGTCTTAATCATTACATACTCTCCACAGTTCGAAAAATTCACAGTGTGACCCCAACCTTCAGCGGTTAAGCAGCGGTGGGGCATGACGTTAGCTAAAACATTGTCAGCAATTCCCAAATCTTCATAAGTATTTTATTGCACTTACCATGATTAAATGTCCACAGGAAGGTGTCACCAAGGAGACTAAATGCCAACAGAGGCTTCTCAGGGTGAAACATTGCGCTGACTTGTTGTAACAACCCTCGAATTGGCACACGAACGTAATCCGTGGTGAAGCTATTCATCAGAACTTGTCGTGGTTCCCCAACCTCATGGGTCTCATACACAAGAAGACTCATTGGCCTCGTCTCCACATATGGGTTGTCTATGAAGGAAATGTATCGACCGTCTAGACTGAGTGTTATCCAATAGAGATAAGTCCCTGGGGGTGGCAACCGCCAGCTTTTTAACAGACCATCATTCCAAAATGATTCCAGGGATTCGTTAGAATTTAAGTCAAGTAGTAATGGCTTCAACTCCAGGTTTGACATTTCGTTAATACTAGGCAATGAATAAAAGGTACGCAGGACAGTGAAGTGTTTGAGATCCGCGCTGATAGCAGTGGGAAATTGCATTTCCCAAGCCGAGCTGGTCATAACCGAATCCCACTGTAAGGATTGTTGCATTTGTATCCGAATCTCGCTTTGCTCTAATGGAATCCGAAGATCGACAAGGCGAGATGGGGGATCTGAATTCAGCCATACTTCATAGCGGGCGGTCCATCCTAGGGTAATTTCCTTAAGTTCTTTACTCCATGACTTAAAAGAAATGAAGTCTGATGTTGTTTTCTGGTATAGCCTGCCTATTTTTTTAGTCGACATTCAAACATTAAAGGTGTCCGTTTAAGACTTTAACTGACTTTGACGGCCATATGCTAAGGACACCAACATGCCGACCATCAGGGGTAGCTTCCGATATTTTGCTCAGATACTGACTGCTTGTTTCTGCACTAGTGAGAGTATCTACAGATAAACTGTCAACTTGAACATTGTTGGCCTTAAGTAATCGACTAGATGTGAAATCCGTCACTTCATCCCAGATGATGCAGGGAGATTTCATTAGTTGAGCACCCCACTCCACTTGTATTCTTTCTAGCTGAGATGCTAGACAGAGACTGTCGGCGTAGATTTTACGTGTCTCTTCCTCCCCGGGCACATTACTGTTCATTCGTTGCTTGGCCCAATCAGACCAACCTTGTAGCGCTATAGATTGTGGAGGTGTTTTAAATACGTAAGAAGCCTCTATCCAAGCCATTAACGCATTTTTTTGTGCTAGAAATTGATTTAGAGCCGCCAAAAGCTCACTCCAGGCTGCGTGTGAAGCTTCAGGCCTTTCTTCCTTGTATGCTCTTTGTAAATGGAATTCACTTCCCTGGAGATGGTGGATCCAGAAAAGAGTTGAGTAGTTGCATAATGGGAAAGTGTGGTCTAGCATGTCAGCATCAATGTTGTGACCAATCTGACCACCCAGTGGCTGCGCAGGCAAAGTGAACGTAAGATACTGAAGACAATCTCGAGCAACCTGAAAGGGTGAAATTGTTCCGGTTTCAACAAGAGGGTTTCTGGTGACAGAAAATGGCAGCGAGAAGTACTGTCGACCTGAATCAGGTTATCTTGTCACCGACTCAGCTACCTCTATTGACTTAGTCATTGACTCAGTCATTAACTGGGTCACCTACCCCTTGTTTCCATTGCCACCCCCCTCCCCCCTTCTCGTTCTCATTTCCTACACCTTTCTTATGTATATATAGAGGCTCTTAGAGCCACATTCAATAGACAGAGTCCTCATTCTTTTCTTACAATCGGTGCACGGACATCCGATCGACAAGTACTCTTTGGCCGAAAGATGTATAAATCTGTAACAAGGAACGTGCTCGGAATACCTTGAGTTGAGCAACATGACCCTTTCGGTGGGACTAGCACAGACCATAACAACAACTCGGCTCAAATCCTCACAATAATCGGGGGTAGAATTCCTTATACTTTGAAGCTCGCCCAATTCGAGTTCAGTGAGTGGCCGCTGCGCATACGTTAACCATGTGATGATACATTTTGCCAATTGTTGATCAGCGCCAGATTTTCCACAGATACGATCGGTTATTCGCATGTACATGTCGGGAAGGCCTTCTGGTAAAACTTGGATGAAATCCTTACTAATATATATGTAGACTACGAGGATGATCTCACCCTTGAACAGAAGGCGGGTAACTCCCTTGGATCTACTGGATTCGCCCGATATGAGGAGTTCCTCAGCCGAGAGCTTCCTCGCCATGTCCATAAGAAACTGGAACTTGCTATGGATTCTGAACTTGAGCTAATTGAAGATAGACTCAAGAGCCAGCTTGTGGATATTGTTCGCGACTGCCAAGAGAAGCTTTTCCGCATGTATCAGAAATCACTTCAACCACCTATCTCTTCTAATGAACCAAGTGTTGACGCCCCTGTCACAGAGATATTTCCGGCCGCTGGCAATTCAAATACTGTTGTGCCTCCGAGATCGTCGGTTAGCATCGAGAATGAGAACCAGTTAGCCACATCTGTACCGCCTTCGTATCTGGCGCTAGACTTTTCGCAATTGGACCAATCCCTTTTTCCCGGACCATTCTTGGAACTTAGCCAAGCATCTAACGCAGGGTATAGCTCACTTGGCTGGCTGCTTCAGCCAGTGACAAGCAATGTTAATGATGTGTGGAGCTAAATCCAGGAATAGCCTATCTAGGGATGGGATACTTTTATAGATAGTGTCTGCCATAGAGGTCCTGGGGGTTGAACTTGAGTGATATTAGGAAATTTAGAGTACCATAGATTTCAATTTTGTATAGAGGTGTATGGAGGTGCGGCATTCATAGAATTAAGCATGGGCGGTTTCCACGCCTTTACCCCGGTCACTGCTCTCGATCAACGCACTTCCTTCTCGTATAAATATATCGACTATTTCTTCGACGTGACTCATCTAGCAACCTCTATGCTATATATAAACTTGACACCCTAAAAATAAAGTTGACCTCACTGCCCTTTCAATACTAAATAATCTCAAATACACGAAAGAGTGGTGATATTATGCTTTTATGTGAGCTAATCTAGCGTGATAGGTGTCCAACAGCCAGGAAGACTCATCAGAATTGCTCTACAATATGATCGAAGCTGATGTGATCCAACATCTTCTATCCCTCAAAGTAGGTATCGTTATCATACAATAAATAGCCCGCTCACCTCCTTCCACGTATCCCACCCTTACGAGTCTCCACCAGAATCACCACCCCATCCACCACTGTAAGCACTACCGTAATACGTCGTCGTAGTAGTTGTAGTGGGGCAAGCCTCCATACATTTCGAGAGGCACTGCAGAAAGAGGAACGCGAGCCATATACTAATAAGCGCGACAGCGACCAACATGATAGGAAGCACGACAAGGAAAAACAGCGCAAGAATCGGCAGTACGCAAAGCTTAGCTAGTGCCACGCACGCGAACAGAAGCAACCCGTACGACGAAGGGTATTGCGGCGTGTTGTTCCAGACAGGCTGATTCGAAATTGTCTGCCCTCCCAACGAGGTCTCGAAGGCTGCTGCATATTGCACACTCGCTGCTATCCACAAGGCTGCGGCTGCGACCATTAGGCTTGCATCAAATAGTGCAACACCTATCGCAATTGTCTTCCGTGAAGAATGGCTGAGCAAGTATGCGGCAACGGCAGCGGCAATGCCAATCGGTCCGGCCACCAAGGATGTCACTGTCAATCCGGCAGCAGCGTGTATGAGAGATTCACGGTGGGCTTTACTGGCAGATGTGTTATCTGTCATGTTGTGACCCCACGAGTCCCAGAACGATTGAAGACTGATAGCGGTCACATTTGGCATGGATGCTTTCTCGATATCTTGCTTGATGACGGCGTCAAGGTCAAGAGGATGGATGAACTTATTGGTGCAATGGACTTCATTCTTGTCCGTAAATTCCCTACACACGCCTAATACACATCGCATTATTCGTAAGCTGACTAGTTCTGCAAGTCTCCGAAGCTGGTATATTGAAGCGATTGAAGAAAGCGCCGCGAGCAGCAAGGGTGAGTAGCAACAAAAGGAAGTATCTAGAGGGAAACCAACCTGACATCCCAAACCGGTAAATATCTGGTAGCGCGGAGAGGTCTTCTTTCAACTTTTCTTCGTCGTAAAGTTGGACATTTGTCGTATTTTGGACCATTGCATTGTATCGAAAAGCTAGAACTTGCGGGTTGATAGAGAACAAAGCGAATGAATGTGTTGCAGGAGACATGCATCCTATTGGCATGAGGAGCGAAAAGCCGAATGCCACTTCAATTTACTTGTTAGCCTCACTTTTAAAACCCGTGGTAGGAGGAAAGCGTGACAGTTCACGAATGATACATACCAATAGCCATGGCTACAAACCAGATCCTTGTGAGGCTTGATTCATCGAGGGCTTTGTGGATTAGGTTGGAGACACCTCCCTTCAACCTCTCACCTCTTCCATCTTTGAGTTCTGACATTGCCCAATTGGTTCTGATAATATTCTTAACTTTCTTGTAAAGGGCAAAGAATGTGATTATTTGTCGTGCTCAGTATCTCGTTGATGCCATCCGACGAACCAACGGAAATGGTTGCTCGTTAGTGTTTAATCGATACGTTGACTAGGCTTGCAAAAATCTGCAAGAATGATAAGACCGAGGTGTAACTGCAATGAAAAAGAATGAAAGGGAGATCGTCTGAGGTATTATAAAAGGCGATAGTATATAAGGAATGAGGACACTTTCCCGTTAATGACAGAGTATAGAACTAAGCAAGAGTAGACAGATTTGAGTAGAAAAAAGAGGCGGATATCAGGAGACATTAAAATAAGATACATTGCGAAAGGTCAAGAAAGCATAAGGGATTCTCTTCAACCTGAAGCGCTGTGGCACGAGGGCTTGAGGAGTTTAGAGAGTTTCAGAGGCGCCAAAATATTAGTTTTCCATGCTTAATGCATGTGAAGCTCGGCTTGAAGCTGGGCATTCGACTGTGTGGAAGATTGGCATTGCTTGGCGACTCGTATAAGAAAAAGGGGTTCGATTGCTCCTAAAATAAAATTAACAACTACTAAGTATGCTCCCATTGACTACCTATCTTCGCGAAGATATAACAATAGTTCACGGCTCAGAAGTACTGTTGGTGTTTGGGCAGAGTGTGTACCAACTTACTGGCAGGTTGCGGGGGAAAGGGGGGAGCCGTGCTAAAGGAGCACGGATCAGGAGATTAGAAAAGTGGAAGATTCCGTTTTGTCTCGGTCATGCTAAACCCTTCTCAGCGAGAGCAACTGTTACCCCATAAATCTCATCTCATTCTTCCGAGTGCCACAATTTTTGTTCGTTAACATTTCAATTCAACAATTTTCGATATCGCTGTTGCCAGCAAGCTAAATACAGCTTCAAACATCTACCATTACTGTAACCGACTACGGGTGCTGCCGAGACAGCCTCAACGCCACCCTATATATTGATTGCAGATCAATATTGCTTGCAGATCACTGTTCCCATTTTAGTTACCTATTACCCCATCATGTCTTATTACCTCCACATTCTTCGTGTATATATAGAGGCTTTAGAGCTACATTCACAATCAAGTCGTTCATTCAATCCTTCACACTGCAAAGCTTACAATTACTCTATCATTCCCTTAGATTAAGCCTCTGATCAACCATATAAACGAGGCGTAAAATATTGAAGTTGGTGGCGGTCGGTTAAAGTATTGGCTCGACTTGTTCAGTAAAATCTCTTTAGTACGATACCGTTTGTTCGGCCGAGCGTATCGTAATACCAATGGTATTATTATATCAAGAGTTACAGGGTCAGGGAGGTTCGGTGTCGCCCCCCCGTGCGCGCAGCAGCGGTGGCATCTAATTTCGCTTGAGCTTCGCCTAAATTAGTATATAGAGCTAGCAGAATTAGATGTAGTGGCCGCTTGGACGTCGCCGCCTTGCATTAAAGCCATTCGCAATATCTCTTCCTTACCAATATTGTGATCTTTGTTCTGGATCGTGGTATAACTCTTGTCGTCGCCTCCATCGAATATGGCGCCCAACATGCGCGAATGGCAACATGTCTTCCTGGAAATCCTTATTAACGCAGGCGCCACTAATTAACAGTGTGGTGTTTAAGCCAAGTGTTCTCGCAGAGCTGTTTAATAAATTTAACGGAAACTAGAGAGGTACGGAAGGACGAGGCTTAGTTGTATACACTTTGGCCTAAAGAGGGCGCTGAGCTCTTAGATAATTGTTATATTACTCTACCAACTTAATAAGGCACCAAATCTATATCTAGATGAGATAGCTTAGTATATATACGACAGTTTTAGAGTTATAGTAAGCCCGTAGACGATTGCTATGGAGTTAAGAGTTGCTAGCTAGAGTAGGAAGCTAATAAGCTATATTCTAAATATATGGATAAGGAAATAACTAACTTATATAAGGCTTGTTATATTGCTTTAGAGCGGAGTTAGGAGGACCGCAATTAATACTAGGCCAATATCTTACAGTTTACTGTTAAGTAACTTATCTTTATAGATAAATCTGGCGCTAATTTAAAGACGGGTATACGGAAGTTGGCTTAGGCGCTAATAGGCACGTGTCAAACGTTGAGGTCACTGTCAAGTACCACCTTATAACTCACACCCTGTTTCTTGCCATCGTATGTCTTACTATCTATTTTCTATTACCTATTCATTACCTATCACCGACTAAGTGGCAATGTCAACCTGGTGGCGATTGAGTAATAGTTCCAAATCGTCGTCAGTGTCGTCGTCAGTGTCGTCGTCAGTCTTTTGCCCCAACGCTATATATATAGAGAGCTTCTAGAGCCAGCTTTAATCGACAGAGTTCTTATAAGTGACTTATCCGTCCGACAGTTATAAGCCCGGGCCATCTACTGCATCATCTTTAATTTAAAACCTTAATTACCCTATTATTAACTAAACAGTAGAAGCCTTAAAATGTCCTCTTAATAATCCAAAACCCTTATTATAACGTATACTGTAATCCTAGTAGGCCCAAATAATTAGGACTAATAAATTAGTATTATTAAGTATAGAGCCAACAGTGAGAGTATATGGGAGTACATTAATCCAGATATTAAGAAAAATAATCTACCTAGATATAGAGCACCGTTATTACAGACGCTTTAAGTACTATGTTATAACTACTAGGAAGGGAGTCGGAAGAAGCTAGTTAGTTAATATAAGCACGGTCCAGTATAGAGCCAGTGGAACCATATAATGAGGAATAGTAAGCGAGTTATATAATATGCTACGTAAGGAACGAGAGGAACGAAGGGAACTTACGTACCTTATATATAATGCGTACCTTACGTATAAGGAGGATTTCCTAGGAGTACGGTTGTGTATTTAAAGGACTACAGTCCCTACTCTAGATAGTTCTTTCCTTATAGTAATTCTTAGAATACAATTAGAGTTAATCTATTAGGCAACCACTCCACTAGTTATTATTACGTTGTTAACTTACTTGTAATACCTATATACTTAGCCTAATAATAAGCCTATCGTAGTACTTGCTATAAGGTTCCGTTATATAATTACTACCTAGTTATAGTTTTAATAAGTCAAATAATATGCTACCAAAAGCAGCTACTATAACGCCATTAACGGCGGCAACTACTTTAAGGTCTGGAGGCGACACTAGTATAGCAGATACTAACTCGCAATAACCTATAACGGTTAGACAACTATAAGAGATAGTTGACTAGTTAATAGAGAACAATATAACACTTAAATAAAGGATTAACAGGATAGGCGTAGTAAAGGTTAAGTTACTATTAATTAAAAGATTCTTAGGAGAGAGATTAAAGCTTAAAGGATTCCTTACGCAAATGCACTTTAAGATTGCGTAAGAGGAAGTAAAGCTAGCAATACCTATAGATCGAATAGCTTACGCAGGATTATTCTTGTTAGGAAGAGCACTTAAATAGTTTAAGCCTTACCTTATAGAAATATAGGTAAATAAAATAACAACCACCAATTAGGAGGTGCGGTTTATATTCTTAAGTTAGGAAAGATTTATAGAGTAACTTACATAAATGTTCGGAGACCTAGAGGCAGTAACTATAGCGGAAAAAAAACTCTAAGACATTACGTAATAAACTTTAGCAATTAAGTATATAATATAGTTCTAAACGCTAGCTATATAAGTTAAGT